>Ga0099826_10004215_pt1 | contig 10024 bp, 6 predicted proteins | sample Mtrugardesep15_FD_76830 | JGI IMG/M metagenome (GOLD analysis project Ga0099826, IMG submission 76830) | Root nodule microbial communities of legume samples collected from California, USA - M. trunc garden sep15 | ecosystem: Host-associated > Plants > Roots > Nodule | place: USA: California...
CAGTTCTTTTTGTTTTAGTTGCTTCATGCTTCCTGTTTATGCTTTACAAATTGATGTCGCCCTGGTTCATTGAGGTTTTGGTTGTTCTCTTCTGTATTGGTGGGATAGAGGTATTGACTACGGTTACATCAGTCTAAAATTTTAAATGTACGCATCTATTAAAAAAGTATATTGGAACATTATGTCCATGCAGAAGGCATTAGATTAACATCTATCACATTACATGTGTGCACTTTTATGAGAATTCTTAGTTTCCTTCACCAAATAAGATTCTGTTTCCTTCATACCTTTTCCTCGTGTTATCGTCTGCTTAGCCATCTCTAACCATGTGTTTTCTTGTATCTGCAGGGATTGCAAACTTGCTTGGTTGCACTTTTGTCAAGGTCTGGTATATCATCTTTAATAGATATTAATTATAAATTTCGTCTTAGCATTTATTGAATTTGAAAAAATTCCTCTTTGATTTAAAGATCAGATTGGATCTTTAGGAGCGATGTATGCATGTTTTATGAAAAAATAGTAGGAAAACTCTTTTTTGGGGTCACCCGATTAAATGTCACAAATAGTATAGGATATGGGTAATGTAATTCCTATTCTACTCCTGAATTAAATGATTATCTCTTGTTTTCTTACATTTAAGAGTGTCATTTTCAAACCTGAATGGTATGTTGTAGAATGTTTGAGTTTACTCGCATGGTTCCTATTACTTCCTTTACAACGGAACCTTTCAACATTTCCACCATGATGTTAGGTTTGTTCCACGTGTAGAAGAAACTAATTTTGTTTTCCTGTGCAGGTGGTTCAAACATGCTAGCGAATCATACGTTAAATTGCCTTTCATAGGAGCTATCTCATACCTGACTTTGGCTGTTACTCCATTCTGTATAACATTTGCCGTTTTTTGGGCAGTTTATCGAGACAAATCATTTTCCTGGATTGGTCAAGATATACTTGTAAGGAAAAACTTTTCTCATCAGTCTTAAGTTCTTTTCATCTCCTCTTCAGATATATCATGTAGACAATATAAGTCTAAAGAAAAGCATTTTTTTTCCTTTATTTATCTTAATTTTTCAAAGGGGGAAAGGTTGAGTTGTGCTTTACATATTAAGTTATGGTCGAATTGATTGGGAGCACCCAAGTTCAACCCCTGACTGGAAAAATCCTTAGCCAAATTTACCTACCTCCTAGCCGAACACCGTATTACTAGTCTTTTATCTCCTAGGAATCAAAGACATCCATTTGTCTCCAGTTCCACTATATACTATAAGGGAAGAATGTGCATGCGGTGAAAGCAATGTTTGTAGGACCATTTTCCAGAATGTACTACATAATATTTCTTATCACAATTGTATTAGAGTTAATAAACTTTTCAATAAAAACACACACATAAACACATTGTTGTTATATTGTTTTTATATTGGTTTTATACTTGTAATGGTGACGGCCAAGTGAGTTTCAATTTAACGGCCATTTGTTTTATGTCATTTAATCTAACAGGGAATTGCGCTGATTATTACAGTTCTGCAGATTGTACATGTGTCTAATCTCAAGGTATTTATTTAAGCGTACACAATCATTGTACTGTGGCTTTGTGTCAAACTTGTTTAGATTGTTGAATTCGGTTACTTTTCTGTGGTAGCCAGCTTTTGCCGCACTTTGATATTTACTTACTGTTTCAACAATTATTTTAAACATCTTTTATACGAAATAACTGAACTAGAAAATGTTAAACTTGTGTGTTACAGTGCTTCTACTTTCGCACCTGTTTGTGTCAGTAAATATTCACATCTACAAGTTGTCACATTAGAGTCTGTTATGTCATTAGATGTTCTTTTTATGAATAAATAAGATAGTCATGTTATGCTTTGATTATTTTACAAAACAGGTTGGTACAGTTCTTCTCAGTTGTTCCCTCCTTTACGACTTATTTTGGGTGTTCGTGTCGAAGAAGTTTTTCAAGGAAAGCGTGATGATTGTGGTTAGTATTACAATTCATTCTAATTCACAATAATGATCAACATTCTATGTAGTTGCTACTTATAATTTTCCTTACATTACACGCTATAGGTAGCCCGAGGTGATAGAAGTGGAGAAGATGGTATTCCAATGTTACTAAAGTTTCCGCGCATTTTGGATCCATGGGGTGGTTACAGTATTATAGGTTTTGGAGACATCCTTTTACCTGGAATGCTGGTCGCGTTCTCACTCAGGTTTTATTTCGGTCTCTTTTTCCGATTTGACCCTGCATGTCTTAAGTATATCTACTTAGATTCAATATTCAATTTTTGCAACGACCGCTCCCAATTATGGATTGGAATTTTGCCTCATTTTGTTATCAGGAAATTTTGTTTGAGAATAATAACTTGAGAATGGTAAGGTGAGTGAAGAAATCGAGTTCTTAAGATGAGTGAAGAAATTTTCATAGTCCTTCTAGTAAGGGTCTATTTGGATTGGTTTAATTTAGTTTGTCTATTAAACTGTTTGGGAGAGCTTATAGAAATATTTTATAACATGTCCATAAGCTGTTTGCAGCTTATTTCCATAAGCTCTCCATAATAGCAAAATGAAAACAGCTTATAGTTTACATGAAAATAGTTTGAGTTTATTTTATCTTTTGTTACAAAAAAAGTTTATGCATAAGCACTTATATGATAAGTATTTATGCTATAAGCGCTTAATTAAGTTTCTTATCCAAACAGGGCCTAAATGAATTTTTGTAATTCACCATTCTAAAAACAAATGGAAGAGCTAGGCTTTATACTACAGTACTTTCCCCTTCAAATAGTCAGTTTTTAGGAAAAGCTTTTCTCATCGACGATACATTATTGCAGGTATGATTGGCTGGCAAAGAAGACCCTTGTAAGTGGATACTTTTTGTGGGCAATGTTAGCATATGGCTTTGGTAAGAATCAACTTATTGACTCAATTATTGTACTTTTTTTTTACAACTATATCATAACCAAAACATTAAGATGCATTTTTTGTTGACTTAGAAGTTGCATGATGATTGATTGAGCACGTACATACATGACTTGACTTTTTTTCCTAATTTTTTAGGTCTTCTAATCACGTACGTGGCGCTAAACTTGATGGACGGGCACGGACAACCAGCACTGCTATACATTGTTCCATTTACTCTAGGTAGTTTTTACGAAACAGATCATTATTTATAATAATTTTTTATCAAGAAAAAAAATGAAGTCGTTCAGGTTCAATGTTTTAAAAAGTGTTTTAAAAACCAAACTGAACCAGTCGGTTCAATTGGTTGAACCAGGAACCAACCAGTTTGCTGGTTGGTTTGATCCTGGCTACGCTGCAGTTGGTTTAGTCAATTTTCATTTTTTACATTTATTTTTTTAGTTTTTTATTTATTCATTTGTCATCCGGTTAAACCGTGGTTGAACCGATCGAACCATAATCTGGAGGTCTTACTGGTTCAATCACTGATCCTGTTTTTAAAACAGTGTTCAGGATTTTGCTGAACAACTTGGTAGTTATATTGATTGTAGAAAGGTGCTCATAGTTTTATTCGTCAATGTAGGGACCATTCTTACATTGGCGCAAAAGCGAGGAGAACTAAAGATTTTGTGGAAAAGCGGCGAACCAGAAAGATTCTGCCCACATATCAGACTCCATAACAGTGGAGAATCAAGCCCTGAATGATATGGTCACTTCAACCTGTTTTGATATGTTCTATCTATGTAAATACATGGCTGATCTTTTGAGAAACGAAAACAACACTTTCAAAGGCTTAGCAGAATTTTATGAAAATAGTTCAGATTCAATATAATGTCTATTCATCACCAAAAAAAAAAATATAATGTCTATTCGGAAAATTCTACAAATCGATAATTACTGTGAAATGTGCAGCAGCGGGGTGTTTAGTCTCGGTGTTTTTACTCTTGATTAAATATCAATTTGTAAAATTAAGTTTAATTAAAAGAATTTGCTCCAACATAATTATGTTTGAATAACTTCTCTCAAATTCATCTTTTATCCAAACATCTACAAATCGATAATTACTGTGAAATGTGCAGCCGGGTTTAGTCTCGGTGTCATTTCTTTTGATTAAAGTTCATTTTGCAAAATTAAGTTTGATCAAAATAAATTTTGATCTAATGTAATTATGTTTTGATAACTTTTTTCAAAAGTAAGTTTGACAATATAATCTGTTTGGATGAAACTTATCAAAATATATTTGGACATATAATTACCAAAAAAATCATATGATTTTTATAAGGGTCTTGTTAACGAGTGCCTTAAGGACACTCTTTAAGGATTCTAAATAAAGAAATTATTCTAATGTATTTATTTAAAAAGTTAAACATTACAATTTTTAATGCATTGAATGCACACATTTTCATAAAATATTACTATTTTAAACTTTTAAAGAGTGTCCTTAGGGCATTCGTTAACATTTCCTTTTTTATACAAAAGCAGAATGAAAAAGTATGGAATGTTGTTCAATAGGCATCACAATTTTTTTCCATGTTAGGTGGTAACCCTTAATTGGCTATTTTTGTGTGTAAAACTTGATGGGTCATAATTCCTGATTGATTTTTTTTTCCAGTCAAATAAACGATTTTGAGAGGCATATTGTGCAACCCTCAAAAGTATCAGAACCTTGCTTTTCTTCTTTCATGTACGTTCAAAGTCAATTTTGGTTGGTATAGGCTAGTGTGGTAGGTGAAGCATCATAAGTTGTAAAATTCAAATTTGGTTTAGCTAATGGACTTTAGGTTAATATAGTGCAGATGAAATGTTTTTTTACTTCTGGTTCAAAATGAGTGATCTTGTATGACTATCTGCATTATTCACATAATATATTTTAATCATATTTTTTACAAGAATAAAAATAAATGGTAACAAATTAGATGCTGAATTTATCTATGAATAATGAATAATAAAAAAATATCATCTTTTTATAATATTTGCTAATATATAATTAAAGATATATGTCAAAATGGTAGGTTCATTTATTGTAAATAAGTCAACTATAACTATATCACTTATTTTGGATTTGTCTATTGGAAAGTACTTCTACTCCAAATATATTTTGTCAACTTCAAACTAAACATGCACTAAAAAATCAGTGTTAATTGTTCAGGGGAGTATCATATGATGAATGGAGCTTTATGTCTGCCATTGCAACCCATCTATTATGTTACTGGATTATGAGTATAGAATAATGTTAAACTAAAACAAAATATAGTGTTGAGTATTATTTTACCAAAGCTGGTTATGAAAGCTGGCAGCTTATCTATCAGTCAGTATAAACCTTTGCTTTGGTTATATCAATGTGTTAGAACAGCAACTAGTAACAAAAGATTAAATAATAGAATGAAAGTAAAAGACAATGAACACACGGTATTTGTTAACTAATGGGTTCAACTAACCTTTCATTTGTGCATCTCTCTTTCATAAATAGACATTAAATGAGGTTAGATAAATGGAGCAAACCCGGATTCCAAATCATACTGCGATTATGATATGCTTAGAAGATAATCTGTAACATGACACCCCAGCAAGCACAATACAAGGAAAGCAACACACTCACAGCACTGCAATGGGTCTCAAGAGTCTTACTAAATTATTCTAATTTTTTTAGAGGATATAGGATGATAGAAAGTTGGTGATGATGGAGAGCCAGGATTTGAAAGGAAAGTGGAGTTACATAGGATTTGCAAGTAAATTGTGATTTTTGAAGGGTTGTTTTTTTCTAATGCCTAACATTAAATATATGTAGTATGCCACAATGGCTGCAATATGCAATGCTTTAAATAACTGCTAGTAAAATCAATTACTAGTAACTAAGAGCTTGGATGAAAGTGCTTGATGCACTCTATCAAAAGGGGCGAACTTGGTTGTTACCCATGTTCGATATCTGATAAAGAAACAGTTTTGCTTAAATTCGATATTTTAAAAACCAAACCTACCCAACTCGTTGAACCGAGAACTTACCAGTTCGTCACTTGGTTTGATCCCGACTGTCCTGTTGTAGTATAAGAATTGAACCAAGGTCAAACCAGTTGAACCATAGTTGATTTAGCTAGTTTTAATTTTTTGCAATTTTTTTAACTTTTTTTAATATTTTTTTTGTTTATTTATTTCTCATTTGGTTCAATCGTGGTTGAGCCGATTGAACCATAACCCGAAGGTCTCACTAGTTCAATCACCAGTTAGTTGTTAAAACATTTGATATACTTTAGCTATCTCCCAATTGAACACAAATGAATCTCAGAATACTTCTCTGGTATGACAATGTGGGTAGAAACCAAAAAAAGTAAGATTTACTGCAATTGCATACAGTTTAAAAACATGAGTAGAACAATATTTACTATGGCATAAAAATGTAAATGTTTATATTCTTTTTCAGAGCCTATGATCGTGTTACATTTCTGTACAAGTTACAACTCAGCAGCTTGTTGGATCCCAAAAAACAGATCACATAACAAAACCAATTATCTCTCATAAATGAAAACAGACAGAAATTTAAGTTGTAATATCTATCATATCAAACATTCCAATGATCAGAAAGTTTGATACTATTCCAAATAGTGTTGTATGCATGCACATTTAGTGATCAAAGATGTGATAATTACTATCTCTAAACGATATTATCTAACACATTCCACCTGCATGGTTAAATCTTTTATTCCAGCATTGTGCAATAGATGTGAAACCTGAGACTTCACCGATATCTTGTCAGTATCGGTTGCGACATGTAGATGCAGTGTCCCTACTACATCTGTGTTTGTGAAGCTCCAAGAATGGAACTTTTGAATGCCATAAACACCCTTTATCTTCAAAACATTGGATAAGGAATCTTTCAGATCATGCTCATGTGCCCTTGGAACTCTTTGGAGCAAAACTTCGGCCGAGTTTCTGAGTAAAGGTATCACAGAGGATACAATTAAAACTGAAATGAAAATTGAACAGGCTGGATCAGCAACAAGCCATCCCTTGTATTTGATTAATAGTGTAGATATAACAACACCAACACTCCCCAATGTGTCTGCAAGAACATGTAAGAATATCCCTTCCATGTTGTGATCGATGTGGCGATGACTGTGCTTTTTGTTAACAGGTGACGCATCATGATTATGATGGTCAGCATCATGATTATGATGATGATGATGATCATGGTGCTGATGGTCATGGTGATTGTGATCATGACAATCACTATGGTCATTATGGTCGACATGGTGATTATGATCATGATGGTCATGGTCATGGTGACCAGTGTGGTGAGCATGTTCATGGTGGTCATGGTGACCGGTGTGGTTATGATGATCGTGAGGGTGGTCATGCTGCCCGGTGTGGTGATGATGGTCATGAGCATGCTCATGATGGTCGTGCTGCCGGGCATCATCATTATGATGCTTAGAGCTCTGAATGCTGTGAGTATCGGCAAGAAACTCAAGTTTCCTCTTATGACTAGAGTGATTGTGATGTCCATGATCACCAGAGCATGAATTATCTTGGCAATCACTGGAAACCGAAATGAATTGTTGGTTGCTTTCATGTTTTTCATGATGATGGTGGGAGTCGTGGTTATGTGACTCCGAGTGTGAATGCGAATGTGAGCATGATCCACCAGACATTCCATGAGCATGATGATGCTCCTCATGGAAGAATATCAAACCAATGACATTCACCACAAGCCCTCCTACAGAAACAACCAACAAACTATTAGTCGAAATCTCTTGAGGATCCAATATTCTCTCAAACGACTCAACCACTATCAATGCTCCAACAAGAACCAGAAAAACAGCATTGGTATATCCCGACAGAACCTCAAATCTTCCCCGACCATAGTTATAGTGATTATTCGCAGGCAAACGAGATATATACGAAGCATACAACCCAATTGCCAAAGCAGCACAATCAAACAACATATGACACGCATCCGATATCAGCCCAAGACTATTGCTCATAAACCCAGCAACAAACTCCACAACCATATACCCAGCATTGATCAAAAGAAAAAGCGCAATTTTCCTCGATTTCCTCTCACTTAATATATGTCTAATAGGCTTCATAACCATTTCACTTAAAAACTGCGAAGATTCGTCTTCAAAACCAATTCCATTGGAATCAAAAGGATCCAAATCTCTAACAGCCACATAGAGCAACAAACCACAAATCAACAAACCCCAAAGTGAAATATTAGGATAATAAAAAAGCTCCAATATCAAAGTACACATAAACATCATAAAAAACTCTCTTTTCGAGTCTTTAAAACTCAACAAATCATCACCACTGCCGCCATTACTAAAATAATTCTCACTCAAAAGCACGCCAAAAACAACAGTATTCGCCAATGGCCAAACCAAATTCCCGAACGCAACACTATTGTCCCCAAATTCATAAACAATAAAACTAATCACAGCAGGAACAAATAGCACAATAGTAGTGAAAAAAAGCGTAATCAACCGAACCCGTTTCCGATCTAATTGCTTAAAACTCCCATAATCATCAACCGAAACACATTGTTCATAACAAGCAAGAAAACCAGACAAAAATGGTAACAACAATTGCCAAACCTTAACACACTTATCAACCCCATTTCCACCAAATGGAAAACACTCTATCCTATCCCATCCAAATGACAACATAAACAAACCCAAAAACAACGACAAAAACCCACGAATTTCAATCCAACCGAAACCATTTCTCCTATTTCTTTGAAACCGACGAGCTGCCACAGTCCCCATAAACTCCGCGATAATCATCGCAGCAGTACCGCAATATCGCAAAGCCGAAAACCGTAACAGAAAAACCAAAGCCAATAAAATCGACTTGCATATCAAAATTCTCTGCTGAGAGTGTGTGATTGATGAAAAACTAAAAGTGATAATTTTTGTTTGGATTTAACAAAAGGGTGTTTGGAAGATGAAAATGAAAAGAGAGAGAAAGTGAGAGTAAGGAAAAAGGAGAGAAGTGAAACGAGGAAGGAAAAAGGGAAGAGAGAAAAGGAAGGTGAAGAAGAACGAAGGAAAGGGAAAAGGGAATAAAGAGAACGGAGAGAGAAGAGAAGGAGGAAGATGAAGGAAATTGATTTTGAATTGGATTTAGGGTTAGGGTTTGATTTGAAGGAGAATGATGAAGATGATGAAAGACGGTGTTTGGATTTGGAAGGGGTTGGTGTTGGGGTTAGGGTTGGGTTGGAATAAAGGAAGGTGGAATTAGGGTTAGGGTTAGGGTTTGGAGTGGTGGTGCGTGGTGGAACGGAGAGACGGTGAGGGCGGTGTTGGTGGTGGTGGTGGAAATCGGTCATGGTGGAAAAAAAATGAAGAATAATCAATAGTGTCACAGTGTTTGTTTTTGAAGACTGTGCTAAATTTCAGATGTGATGTAATGACATGCTATGTATGTTAACCGATACACTAGGTCAACCATTTCATTTTTTATTTTATTTTTTAAAATTGGATATCCTTCGCGCAGCTGCAGTAACTAATCTCTCGAACATTGTAGGACCCAGGATGGAAGACAAGACCTTGATTAAGCTAAAAGAGAAGTATTTTTTCTAATCTAAATGTTTTTGAGTGTCAATCATTTCATTTCATATAGTCACTCCGATCGTATTTATAAATAAAAAACCACTTTTTAAATTTATTGAATATCTAATGTATTTGATATATATTATATACCAAATATATTAGGAGTTGAATGAACCTAAATTGTGACTTTTTGTTTATAAACATGACTGGAGAGAGAATGTTAATACAAAATTTTGATTTGTTTTGTAGTAAATACACAATTTTGATTAATAATACAGAAAATATTATATTAATGGTAAACAAGAGGCTTAACATTTCATAAAATAGAGAATATTACAAACAGGTAGTGTTAACATTGAAGGGGTATTCCCTAACAATTTTGAAGAAACAATACAAGAAAAATAGCCTACTAAATCATGATTTGCAATACACAGAACCTTTGTAGATAGGTATGAGAATTTAAGTAAGATTACATAACCTAACAACCCAGCCAAATTACATAATATATGAGAAATGTTAAA
>Ga0099826_10004216_pt1 | contig 10024 bp, 6 predicted proteins | sample Mtrugardesep15_FD_76830 | JGI IMG/M metagenome (GOLD analysis project Ga0099826, IMG submission 76830) | Root nodule microbial communities of legume samples collected from California, USA - M. trunc garden sep15 | ecosystem: Host-associated > Plants > Roots > Nodule | place: USA: California...
AAACAATATCATAATATATTTGATGACGGAGCATCATTAAACATTTTTGACTATATTTTTAATATTTTTATTTGCATTTGAAGACAAATAAGTTGAGAGATAGAGGAGTTGCCAATGGTCTAAGGAATATATTGTATTGGTTTCACTCGAGTCGTTGTAATTCACTTTTATCCTAAATCATGCAACTTCATAGGTGTTTTGAGTGTTTTGCAGTGAGAAATCATGTAAATCAAAAAATCAATACATCACGTTGAGAATCAAGGATATGAAGATTAAAGCCAATGACTCTTAGAAGGTTTTTGAAGACAGTACAAAGTGAAGAAAATTCATTTTAAGTTCCTAAAAGTTTTCAGACGGAAGAACGGTAAAAAACGAAAGAAAAACGCAAGATTTCGCACTTCAGGGGCAGCCTCAGGCGCCTGGCCATGCGCCATTTGCGAATGAGACAGTGTTGCTACTGCCCTAAGGCGCTATTTGCACCTCTGTATGCGCCATTTGCGTCTAGCTGCGGGCAGAAATTGTCTGCAACTTGTTTTCCATTCTGGATCGGTGCAAAAAGCTCAGTTTTCTTCTCCTAAACCGTAGTTCATTATTTTCTATAAATAGAGACTCTTTGCACTCATTATTTTTCATTCCGAACACTGACGGTTCAAGGCAAATGTCAAGCATCAAAGTTTCATGGCAGTTTTTCTTCCTTCTCTTGTTATCTAGGGTATGTTTTTCTATTGTTTTGTTATGATATATGTTGCCACGAGCAACTAAACCTCTTGATTAGGGTTCCAAGATGAACCCCTTCTTATTTGTTGGATATTCTTAATAATATTTTTGATTTAGTTTATGCTTTTATTGTGCCCGATTTAAATTAGTACATGTTTGTTCATAATGTTTTTTTTTTTTCAATTGGTTAATCTGAATTGTAATCTTGAAGAATGATCCGTAGATTAAAAGTAGGCACTGGAAACCCGAAATTATTTCAATTCAATGGATGTTCTAATTACTTGTTTCTTAAATTGGTTAATGAAATTCAAGTTTGAAATCTAACTGTTACTAGTCTCTTCTTTAGACAACGTCATACATAACCCAGGTTAGTCATGTTGTGAGAAGTTTCATATGAGTTCTATCTGTTGGTTTCATGGTTTCATTAAATCATAAGTAGACACACATAGATGTTTGTTTCTTAAGTTAATTCCAACAAAGACGAAGGGGGATTCAAGGATTCCCTAATCACTGTTAATAATCACAAACCTAATCTTGCATTGGGCAGGACAATTCAACTCTGCAATTCTATTCAATTCTATTTTACTTTCACTATTTGAAATAAGTTTGATTAGTTACTAAGTTGAACGACAATTCATGTAGAGAACGATATACTTATTAGTTTATTACTTGTTACGATTTGCTGCAATTGTCAATTTCTTCCATCAATATTCATTACATGTAGATTATGTTATTGGTGATACTCATATTGACTTAAATGGAAACGAAGAAGATACTATATACGAGATTGACAATGATCCTACATGTAATATATTTTTGGTGCATGCATATATATTATAATTGAAGTGTTTTATCATTTGCATGATATGTAGATATGTGTGCTTGGATTATGGCTAGCCATCATATAAATGTGATGATTGCAGTGCAATTATGTGGTAAGAAGAAAGGGCCCGTGAGGACTACAAATCTAAAAACTAAAGCTTTCTATTTGTTGCAAAAAAGGACGAATTACAATTGCACCATATCTTCCACTTCCTCAAACATTTCACGAATTATACTCCACAAATGATCGAAAAAGCACATTTTTTTATGGATAATATAAGGTCATTCTTTTAACATTCTTATATAATTAAATAATCGATGATTTACCTTTATAACTATTTTTATTGATTAATATAACCATTGTTTAGCATATTAATTAATATAACTATTTTTACCCGTTGAATGGAGGATGATCGATACTCGCTAAAAGAAAGTATTGTGATGAAATAAGGCACACTCTTGATGAATGTAATCTATATGCAAATACATATCGAACAATAAGAGACACTCTAATGAAAGAGTAAGTCCCAACAATATAGTTAAAGATCTTAGGCAAGAGAAGTCGTGATGGTAGAAGATAAAACAATAATCCTAGGTAAGAGACACTCTAATGAATGTAATCTATACTGTTTCCGACGTTGCCGCTCTGATCGTAGGCGATTTTGATGCATTTGACTTTGAGAGAGACATTATTGTTGAAGAACAATATGGGCTTTTAAAACGTATTTTTGTTTTTGAGCCGTCGTTCTTGCCATTGCAGTATTCATTATGAACAATGTTGAATTCAATAAGAATCCAGATAACAATAATATCTCTGGAAAATATATTACCTTTAAAGAGTGGTTTGATTATAGGATTCAATAGAGAGATCAAGGCCAATCAACAATAGTGATGGCAAAGAGATTATTTCAGCAGTTTTTACAGTATCATTAACTCTTTGCAATTGAAGTGGTATAGAGATAATAAAAACGAAATAAGAGCTGAATTGTATAGAGGTTTGTTCGAGGCAATTCTTAGAGGAGATACAACTCCAGCCTCTACATGATTGGATAGTTGTCTTGCCTTCAAATTTTGATAAGGATAAGGATCCTAAATTGTATGAGGTGGTGTCTTCGCTTATGGTTCATGGCCTATGTGGTCCTTAAAATAAAACTCACCGTGCATACAAAATGGAAAGTGTTTGAAATATTTTCCAAAATTTTTGTTGATAATACAGTTATCAATGCTAATGGATATCTAGTTTGTAAAAGGCAAGATGATGGAGTCAACATCAAAAAATGGGAAACTGTTTGGAGGGTATTTTCATTTGATATACATTGCAGAGAACGTTGTGTTGAGTGTTTAGGTTTTCAGCTTGAATGTGAAGAAACGATATTGGTTAGGATCATGAACAAACCATATATCCACAATACTAAATTTTTGTCATGGATAGAGCAAAATAAGAGATACATTGAAGCAAGAAATTTGGCATACAGTCAGTTTCCAACAGAATTTGTATGGAATCAAAGTAAACATAGATGTACCCCCATAAGAGAGGGTTTCAAATTGGAAGGGTCAATTTGTTCCACTTGGGTGTGGTGATAAATTTTATTTGAGGATATTGCCTAATTATTAAAGGGTTCTACTTCGTATGAGGAAATAAATACAGTTGGCAATGTCTTCTTATATGATACATTTAAGGATGCTTGCTTTGCTATGGGATTGTTTGTAATTTTGTTGGTATTGAGTCAGATACCATGACCATAAGTTGTATGGAACAGTACATGGCAGTATTTGAGTGATGATGTATTATATCGACAAAGAAGGATTTTATGTGCTCCAAGTAACTCTAATTTATATTTAAATGTTTTATTAAATTTATTTTTTACCGATACAATAGTGTGTGTGTGTGTAAACAAAGATAGTTAATTGTAACTGTTCAATTAATTATAGATTTAGTATTAACTGATGATGAAATAGTGATTTATACACTGGCAGATATTGAGAGATTGCTGAAAAGCCATTAGAAAAGTTTGGAAGAATATCCAATCATGCCTCAAATTGATAAATGATGAATTAAAGTACGACAGAGATGAGTTAAGCCGCGAGCATGTAAGACTGATGTCAACAATGACTCTGCACAACAAAGGAGCATTTGTGACACAATCATGACAAGAGTTCATTCAAATAAACCTGGTGATTTCTTCTATGTCTTATATATGTAAAGCTATATCAGCTGCACTGAGATCAAAGGCGATATTGTTTTTAACTTTTGCATCGAATGCAATAACGACATTACATATGCTTAGAGGAAGAACGATGCATTCAAGGTTCTGCACTCCTTTAAATGTTGATGACTGATCATCTTGCTATATAAATCCAAAATCCCCATTAGTTGAGTTAATAGCCAAATCAAAGCTCATCATTTGGGATGAAGTACCAATGATGCATGAACATTGTTTTGAAGCAGTTGAGTTGATAGTACATTTAGGGATATTCTTTGAGAACCAAACGATGAAAATTTGCATATTTCTTCTGGTGGAAAAATTGTTTTATTTGGTGGAGATTTTCGGCAAATTCTACTGGTTATCCTGAAAGCAACTAGGCAAGAAGTTGTTCATGCATCTATCAATTATTCATATCTTTGACATCACTTTGAAGTTTCGACACTAACCACAAATATGAGGTTGTTGCATGGATGTTCAGAGCATGATTTGGAAGAAAGAAAAAAAAATCTCTGAGTGGGTTTTGGAAATCGGTGATGGAATTATTTGGGAGAGTAACGAAGGATATATCAACATTGATATCTCAGATGGATATATCAACGACTAATACGTAAGTTTCAGAATACCACTTCTACACACAAACCAGTTTCTTTTCTTCTTCTCCAGAAAAACTCATAATTTGAAGAAAAAAGTAGTCGATTGAGAAGTTCATAGATATTTAACACCTAACACCTCAAAGTGATACTTTAGTAGATAAACATAAAAGTAAATGTTAAATGCTATTCATGCTATAAACATAATTGTAACTAGCTCATGAAACTCCTCTTGATACAAGTCTTCCTAGGAAACAGTCGCCTCATCATTTTGGAATGGAAAGTTGAGATCTATAAAACACAATTACTCCAAAAGACAATATTTTCAGGGGGTTTATGAACTTCAATGTTCCCTTATATCGCCCTCTTTCGTCTACTTTTTATCAGGAAGTCAAATTTCTAGGTACATACTTCCTTTCTGTTCTGTATATATACATGTCTCTATGATGAGTCCATCATATCAATGTTTCAAAAGCATGGCTTCCATCTCCCTCTTCCTTGCGGCATGTTTTAGTTTCTCCAGTGCAACAAGTCCAACTTGCCTAACTCTTTCTCTCGACAAACCGATCCTGTAGGAATAACACAAGTGTCAACAAAGAATTTGAATGAAAACTAGTGCAGTTAGTGTGACACTTTCAAGCTTAATAAGTGTAATATCAATTTGTGAAGAAAACTAGACTACTCCATCAAATGTACATTCTGAACACGTGAGTTACGTAAAAGGTTATGCTATGGATGAATCAGATAAGGTCCTAGTGAATCGCCAATTTAGTATTTGAAATTCTAGGTGACAATTTAGTCTTATGAAATTGACGAAATTCTAAAATGATCTCTAAAATAAAATTAAAAAATCTCTATCACATTAGTTTCTGTAGGATAATTTCAAGGACTAGAATGGCACCTAAGTAAAAGAAAATTTCCAATTTCATGAATCATTTTGAAATTTCGTTAATTTTATGACCAAATTAAAAAATTGTCTAACACTAACAATTTCATGGATAAAATTGGCAATTCACCCAATAAGATGATGTATCGTCGTATAATTTTACTTGGCAAGGACATTGGATAAAAGAAGGAACAAAATTTCATGGTTGAACTCACCGTTTACTAATGTCTTCCCATGTAAGACATTCTTTATCCAATCCATAATAAAGACGAACAATTTCTCTCTCTCGTTCCACAAGGGTCGCATTAATGAGTCTGTTCACTTCTTCCTGTAAATATTTACAAATGGTATTAATATTTATGTGAGTTTAGTACATAAAATGCTGAAATTTAAACTTCATGACTCATAAAACAGTTAAGCTGTTATATCAACATTATTATTTTGGTGTAGAAGCAAAATATATTTTTATGCTGCCTTTTTTGCTCATTCAACATTTTTCAAATTATTTGGCACTCTCATGGGAAGAATCCTCTCGTGGCTTCAAGAATCAATAACAACAACCAAGTCTTTTCTCACTAAGTGATATTGATTATATGCATGTGTCAATGCCATAAAGTTCAGTTATGTTTAATATAATTAGTGGCTTCAAAATCATCCTGGTATCATAACATACTCTACCATTAAATTTACGCACATAATTAAAGGTTTGATATAAAGAGCATTGCAGGATAGAAGGCATTCAAACAATCTTCTGCTTTTCAGCAATGAAATGTTTATGATTTGCAATCAATACATGTTTAATTCAGATATTTTGCTTATTACCTTTAGAGTCCACTCATCTACTCCATTCCATGGGATGTTCTCATTTCGTTTATCTGCAATAAACTGTGAGCAAAAAGATGAAAAGAATGAGACAATTGATATTTTTGGTAAAAATACCAAGGAAAAGGCAAAGAAGAAAAATGCAAATCCAATGATCTTCCTTGATGGACTTGTAGAAAAAGTATTAAGTAAAACTTACGCTATGATGAGTGTCTCCTGGAAGACCATTCAGAGAGGGGAATGCTTCCCTATCTAAGGAGAAAACTTTGCTTATAGCCTGCAATATGCATATACACACGTTAAATAAATAAAGAATAGTCAATAAGATATTACATTAAGTGTATGTGGATCGTGTAACTCTCATTGATTTTGTTACCTCAGTAGCATTTCTGACTTTCTTTTGAGACATATTAAGGCTTTTTGCAATTCTCTGCAACATATGGGAACAAATGAAAAATGTTTTTTGAAAAGGCGATACAGATTGCAGTTTCTTTATTATTAATAATTTAGCTGACTTACATCAATAGTTGGAGTGATGCCTCTCTCTTCGAGTCTATACTCTGCATTGCGGATCAAAGATAACCTCTCATGCAAATGAGTGGGCAATCTTAATGTTCTTGAATTCTCAACTAGAGCTCTTGAAACACCCTGTCAGCACAAAAACGTCATTTAGTGAAGGTGGTTTGACAAATTTGAATTGCAAATACCCTTGCACAGATTTCTCAAAACACAATTATGTAGTATGCCAAAACTAATGAAAACAAAAACAAGAAAAAATGGTACACAAAGTTCATTCTCTCCATCTAAAATTATTATTAAAGAAAATTTATTTATGAGTAAAAGTGAATTACTGATTTATTGCAGAAATTATGGCTCAAAATGGACTGCAGTGATGATTATAAAATAGAAGCTATATGGTAAAAAGTTGAAACAAAAGTATTTTAAAGAAACTATTCTAGGAGATTTCAAGAAAGTATTTTCCCATCTACTGCCCTTGGATCCGTTGGTGAATTTACGAAAATTAATGTTTAAAAGAACACTAGTAGAAAGGTATCTGATAACAAGCCATACAAAAATCAGGTTTGGAAAATTCTTATGGAACTGTAAACCTCACCTGTCGTATCCACCAATAAACATAAGTTGAAATCTTGAACCCTTTTGAAGAATCAAACTTCTCAATCCCACGAAGTAGTCCAATCAAGCCACCCTATAGAAAAAGCAATGTGAGTGCGGAGTGTTTGTCAACAGAGGAAGAAACAAAGCTAAGAAGATATGAAGTTAAAACAAGGATATCTTTATAATCACCTGAACAAGGTCACCCATTTCAGCACCCATGTTATCATATCTTTGAGCAATGGACAAAACTAAGCGAACATTGCTCATAGTTAACTTTTCTCTTGCTAAAGAGCACTCTATTATTTTAGCTCGTAGTTCAGCTCGAGAAATCTTCAACGAAGTTGCAACTTGATCATCGGAAGGTTCACTTCCTAATCTTTCCTTCAGTCTGAAATTCAAGTAATAAGATTTACAATTAGTGTGATTCAGCTACTGCTCTCTTCAATGTAAAATCACAAGAAAAGAAGTCAATTTACAAAATTATCTGGCGGAATTCCCTCAAACGATATAAGATACATAAAGTAACATGGAGAGTGTGATTTTTCATTATAAAAGACAACTTTTTTGTCGAACTTTAAATGAAGTGTAATAAATGCTTAATTATTTATATAACTTTTTCCCCATAGTACATCCTAATGCAATTATTTCATTGTCTACCACCAGCAATATATTGTTGGAATGAAGGCTAAAACCAATGTGAAGCAAATATTTGATTTCATTATTTAAACACATTGAAATAAATTTAAATTAGTTGCCCATGCTCCACCTGCAAAAATGTTCAGTTCACTATATTATCATAAACTAAAAAAGAAAACTATGTCTTCAACATTGACTTTCGGGGAGCAATAGAGTCGTAAAATCAGCGAAGAAATTGCAAAGAAAAGTTGTTCTTGCCGAGAATGATATAGAACCCTTGTTTACTTATGATAATAATAATGATTAATCTAATTCCTCATTCAGCTGTAGGATTAATAGACATGATTGATCATTCACGTGTAATGCTTTAGTAACAAAACTTCTTTTCAAATAATCCAAAGATTGCTTAACGAATTGCTTAACTTAATGCATTCTTTCAAGTATATAAGAAAATCACTCACTATGTTAGGACTTAAGCCCATGAGGAGAGCCCAACCCAAAAGACTAGTCCAATAGGTGGGAGAGCCTCATGACTTAAGTACCACATCAAGCACTTTTATATACCCAATGTGGGACTCCTAACATTGCCACACCCTTTAAGAGCTGACGTCCACGGCGGCTTTCACTCTATCGGCACCGACCCGATGGTAGCCCTTTCCTTTTCGACGGCTTCACTCACCTATCAGTATTCTGTGGAGCACCTTAATCTAGCCTATAGGTAGCCCTTTCCGTGGTCCAACTCTCACTGAAAGCAACAATTGTTAGGACTTAAGCCCATGAGGAGAGCCCAACCCAAAAGACTAGTCCACTAGGTGGGAGTGCCTCATGACTTGTACCACATCAAACACTTTTATATACCCGATGTGGGACTCCTAACACACTAACTTCTACAATTACACAATTATGGAACTAACAGGAAAACTACAAAAAAAGAAGCATATTCATCATTTTTACGAATCACAATTATGAAAACCAACAATGCAGGCATTTACCTGGATTTATGGTCATCTAAAGAAAGGCCAGCTTTAATTTTCTCAGATAGCTTTACAACTTCAGCATGAGAGAGCAATTCGTCACTCACGACACCTTTCACATATCCCTTCAAACGGTTTTGAATAAGTTCGGGACTAATTGTAGACCTCAGCTGCATCACTGCAGAACCACTTTTAGCAGCGATCTTCCTCTTGGTTGTGATTCTTCTTTGCCTTGCAGACACTCCAGAACAAGTCACCGATACCTTCCTCCGGATTTTTTCTCTCCTCATATTCTCACTCAACACTTTCCTTTCAAATGAAAGACTCCATTGCTTTTCCAACATTGACTTCTGCAGCAAAAGAAGTGCGTCCAATGAATAATCCATGTCAGAGCTTTCAACCTCAAAGTCATTAGAATTGTATCCCTGAAACCATTGTTCCGAATCAGCATGCGCGGTATCGACAACGTGTTCCTTAAGTGCCTTGATAGACTGATTCTGCCTTTCAGATGGTGGAAAAGTTGGAGTGTATTTTGATGATTTCTTAGCAACTATTACAGATTTTGAAGGAGGAAGTTGATACTGTGTGGAACCAAAGTCACATGCATGAGAAAACTTTTCTATAATATCTGAATAATGGTAAGATGAACTCAATAGCCTCTTTCCTCCACTCAGTCCAATAACTGCTGCAGTAGCCATTATTATACCATCAAAATTTCCTATTACACTATATAAATAAACTGCACCTATTGCTTTCAGAAACTTCCCAAGCTCTGATAAACAAAAACCAAAGAAATTATTAATAAAGAAGAGTAACAATTATTAAAAATACAATAAAGAGGGTTTTAGCTAAAGTTTCAAATTTTAATTGAAAGAAGTACAAAATCTAAAAACAAAGTAAAAGATATATGATATTGCTGTGGGCGGAGAATACCTTCAAAAATGTATAGTTTAGCACCACCGAATAAGTTATCCAGCTGCACACTGGAAAAAACCTTCTTGCTGCTGCTATTACTAGATTTTTATTTTTTATTTTTTATTTTTTTTCTTCTGCTTTTTATTATTTAATATTGATATAGAGGGGAAGTTAAATTTGGTTTAGGAGAAAGAAAGGGATAAAAAATAGAAAATGAAAGGAAAAATTAAATTAAATAGAAAAGGAGAAAAATGAATAGATAAAGATATGGAAAGAAGAGATGTCATTGGTTGAAACAGATATGGGGACCGGAGTTGAGTGGTGTGTGATGCATAGTGT
>Ga0099826_10004217_pt1 | contig 10023 bp, 5 predicted proteins | sample Mtrugardesep15_FD_76830 | JGI IMG/M metagenome (GOLD analysis project Ga0099826, IMG submission 76830) | Root nodule microbial communities of legume samples collected from California, USA - M. trunc garden sep15 | ecosystem: Host-associated > Plants > Roots > Nodule | place: USA: California...
ATTATTTCTTGAAATACTAAATCATTTTATCATCAATTTCTTTTTTATTATTTAAAAATATCTTGCAATGTGTGTGTGCCCAAACACTATACATTTGTGTTTGTGACTATAATAGAATTTCTCCACAAATGAAATAAAAATAAAATTGAAATGATGTGACTAAATAATCTGTTTTTTAATTTTTTACATTTATGTGTGTGCGTCTAAATAATTTGATTTGAGTTTATGCCCATGTAAGAATTGCTCTTATAAGTTTGTACAAAACTCTCGTATTATTTGATACACAACTCTTGTATTTTTCATTCATTTATTAGTTTCTTTTTGGAGTGAACGAGAGTTAACCACCGGTATTTTTGGTCATTTTCACCTGTGTGAAAGCAAATCCTTTAGTGAAAACATCAATCTTCTGAACAAAGTGATTGACTTTCAAAATAGGCAGTTGGGTTTTTTCTTCAAAGATTTAGTTTGGACATGTTTATGGGAAGATTTTACCATGTACGTCTATGCTTATACCTTTACCCCTACAAATTATGAAAAAATTCAATTTTATCCTTTTGTCATTTAATCTCACCCCTATAAAATATATAAAATATTTTCGGGTAAAAGTGTTTTCCATTTTCCTCCAATTTATCCTAATATTGTTGTTGATGAGTACATGGATGCTCGTAGCGGAGAATTTCAATCATAGGTCACCGTTTTTTCATATCAATTCTCATTTTTGTTTTGGTTTTGGTTTTTTACGATGATAATTTGGTTGGTGATTTTTTGAGGTTCGAGTAATTGATTGTATTGTGTGATGTTGTTGTGGCTTTGATACTTGCAATTGGATGTATTACTTTTTATCTTTTAAAAGATTTGTTTAATTGCTCTGAGTTTGATTAGGATTGAAGGTTGGATGAATCTATGTACAAATTAAATTGTTTGATCAGGGTTATTGTGTTATGTTTGATCCATTTGAAAAATTAGATCCGAAACAATACGTAGAAATTAAATAGTTTCTATGAAGACGAGAGCTAATTATTGAATTATGGAATTTTGTACTATAGATACTTTGTAGAGGCGAAGTCAAATGTTGTTAGAGTTAAAATTGGAATTTTGTTATGGTGTGTTATAAAGGTAGGGGTATAAGATAAAATGTCCTATTTTTGGATACTTAAGTTCAAGGGCTAACTAGATCCATATGCGTAATAGTCCAATAGTCCAATTTGTTTGAAAATTGATGTTGACACATCACATACGGCTGAAAAACACCGGTAAAATAGCGAAATACTCCTTCGGCAGTTAACTGTCGCGAAAATTCGGCAGTTAATTGCCGCAGAACTTCGGCGGTTAACTACTGCGGAAAATGAATACCCATAATTCATGGTTCTGCAGCTTGAACATAAGGCTAACACAACAAAAACCAGTAAGGCTATCCACCACTTTTTGGTATCAAACTCAAAATCGATAGGTCTCAAGTGTAATTGATGAACTCATTCTAAAGTTTATAATCATCCAAGAGCTTTGCCAACATGTACCTCACAGACTAGAGTAAACTATTTAGTTTTTGCAAAAACAAAAGGGCATGTATCATCCCTTATACAACCTCCTATTTAAACTCTATTAGAAAGCTGGGAGAAAGAAGCATCAATATTGCACGTAAATCTTCTTTCAGTTGGTTTGATCCATTTTGTATTTCCTTTTTGTCGCGGTTGTGCACAAAATATATTACAAATCTTACGTGCATCTTGTCAATCATGAAGCATAGTTTTTCCTCTCTCCACAACATAAACTTCAGCATCAATTATCTCATTCCATAATATGTTGTTTGTTTGTTTCTAGGTACTCTACAACACACAACAAAATAAAGCCACGTCTTCTTTAGATAAATCATTCAACGCTTTGAAGATAATATTCTTGCTATCCATATATTGTTGTAGCAAACTAGATATAGAAGAAAGGCAATATACTCCAAACATTTTAAGATATTTGAACATTGAAATAAATAAATAAAGTGTATCCTTGATGAGACAAACTTTTATCTTTTTTTTTTTATTATTATAATCGTAAAATCTATTAATTACCGATAACTAACAGGTACTCATCTTTTTTTTCTTCAATTGAGGTCTTTTTTTTTACACACATCAAAGACCTCCCAACATCTTAATACCTCTACTTAAGTTGCAAACTTAACTCGACTTCAATCAAGGTCTTAATATATTGAGATCTTTATGTAAACAATTTGGCGTTGAGGATGATCTTGCTATGTTATAGACTCATAGTAGTCGGGATTGCAAATATACTTTTTCTTGCTTCACAATTCGTCATTAGTCACCATTGAGCAGTTTTTTAATCTTTTGCCAATTATAATGCACTCCACTAGACACAAACAAAAGTCCCTCTCCTTCCCCATTAATTTTATGAACTGAGTTATTCAGAAAAATCCCACAAATACACGCATAACATACTGTCGATGTTGATAGAATTCAGTGTCAAAAGAAATTAGTCACTCGCCCTAGCTAGTTAACCTCATTTTTCCAAACTCTGAAAGGTCCAAATTGAGTGTTAGAAGTATCCACCACCACTATATTGAGTTAAAGGACAACTATACATTAAAAACTGCTAGTAAAAGGTCAATTTCTTGTCACTTTTTCCTAAAAAGTACAAAGCAGAACATGACGAAATCCCTTTATAGGTGTAGATACGATTTCCATCAAAGTTTTTGTTGCCCCACGTTATTATGTGGGATTCATACAAAATGGAAACACCCTGAGTCGCATGAACGTGGTGCCACCAATGATTAAAAAACTTATTTATTAGTATCATTTAATGTTTTAATTGAAGAGTAATTAGAGTATAATATCATTAAACTTGAGTTTGTGCTTATATTCTTCCGTAAAAAAAATTTGCTTAAATTCTTTTCTTTTTGGTCAAATTTTGCTTATATTATTAAACCAACAAATATAGCAACATGTTTTCCTTCGAAAATATAGTAACATGTTTTTTATTATATGAGATCGAACGAAGCGCACAACATAATAAAGTGCTAGAAGAATATTACGAGGTTTAACTTGAACGATTTCGTCAAAAAAAAAAGTTTAATTTGAAATGACGAGGTTTAACTTGAACAACTCCGTAAAAGAAAAAAAAATTAAGCGACGGAGTAATAAATATGTATGTATTCCAACGTATTATAGTTCATGCGTAACATCAATGCATTGCTGCACGAAACATATTACAAATTAGTTATTGCTGTGCTCAATTTGAAGTGAAGAAGGTCATGGCTTCATTTTTTTGATTGTGTAAAGAAAAAATTAGGTTATTCATACTTCTTATAGAATCAAGGTAAGCTGACGATTATGGAAAACTTATCATTTGATTTTAAAATCTTTGTAGTGATCATTAGATGAAACCTTCATAAAAACTGTTCATGCTTATTCTAGACAAAAAAACATGTTCATGTTACCCATTAGTTAAATATTGTAACTTAGTTATTAAAGGGAAGAAAGAAAGAAAAAGACTTTTTAATTAATAGAAGAGAAATATACAAATGATAAATATAATTCATTCATGATATATAGCAATAGAAAGATGATAAATGTAAAACATACATTGATATGCAAGAAACAGACCAACCACATGATTATAGACACGACGACGACATGAAATGTTGCTGCGCCAAAAGATCAACCTCTGGCCACGCCATGATATCACCGGAGCAACTCCACGACGACTCGCATTCCATCAGCTCCGGCAACTCAATCTCACCCCAAAAATCATCTCCATCAGACACAATGCAACCCTTCTCATCCAACGAAGCCTTCATCATACTCGCCGCCTTGGCCGCCGCTGCTTGAATGTCTCTGGCCGTACATGTGGCCGGAAGTGGTAGATTCTCCACCTCGTCGGGAAAGTTGAGTTGCGCTTTTTGGCCTTTCAGGCAATACACTGCAACGTCATAGGCTTTAGCAGCCATCTCCGGCACCGGGAATGATCCTAGCCATATGCGAGATTTCTTCTTGGGTTCACGAATTTCTGATACCCATTTTCCCCACCGCCGTTTACGGACGCCGCGGTAGACAGGGTGACGCGTTCCACTTCTCCGGCTGTCAGCAGCAGTTACATCATCTTCATTGAATGGTGTTGGTTGATTGTCCATTCACAAATTTTACACTTTTGAAGCCGTTTTGACTCTATTTCAGTGTGTCTCCAACATTTATTTATAAACATTTTTTTTTGTAAAAGGAATATTTATTTACAAACAATTATTATATGCTTTTTTACACGTTAAATGAAGGGTAATATGTGATTACATATATGCCCCCACCCCATAGGTTTTTTTAGATTGTTTGTTTAAGAATTGTGGACATAGGAATGATATTTCAACAACTAGTTTTAAACAACTTTAATGACAATTTTTTTCTTCATTTTTTATTGAACAATAACAATAGAGAGAGAAAAAATAAGAGGGATAATAAAAGTACAATTAGAGTATTAGAGAGAAAGTTATTACAAAATTATTTAAAAATAGTTGTTTAGATATCATTTTAATTGTGGATACGTCATTCAATAGTCACACTAAGCCTATAATTACATAAACATAAGATTTGTAAGTGGAGTAAAACTAGTTTGTAGGTGCCACTTGTAAATTTATATATATGGCCAAATGATTCTTGGGTAGTTTAACCACGGCTTTTTGGAGAGTAATCTAGACCTCACCCTATATATTCAAGAGGACGTTGTTACTTTCTCCGTCTTAAATTGGATATTTTTTTAGATTTACTTGGTGATTAAGAAAATAATTAATAGTATTTATTTTAATGAAGTAGTTAGATGAATAAAATATAATAATTATGGGTATGTTAGTGGGAAAAAAATTGTATTGATAACGTAAAATGGACAAATAATTTGAGACGAGAAAAAATAGTTAAGAGGACACCTATTGCACTCCCACAAATAACTATAAAGATAAAATGCAATATACCTATTAAATTTTATTTTTTTTAATTTCAATAAGGCCTCGACTAAAACTTTACTTTAAGCTTACAAAACTATTAGATCAGCCTTGATTGAGGTAATAGATCAAAATAGTCCTCCAAAGCATGAAGTGAAGTGAAAAAAAGAAAGAAAAAACTAACAATTTAAATGCATAGATAGACGAAGTTCTATAAGTATAATTATCTTTTTTCTTTGTCAAGTAGTTTAATTGCTAGAATTTTATCTTTTAAAGATGAATAAGTAGTATAATTATCTTTTTTCTTTGTCAAGTAATTTAATTGCTAGAATTTTATCTTTTAAAGATGAATAAGTTGTTGAATGAATGAATATGGTTTATTTTAAAAAAAAAAACAGAGATTAATAAGTGTGGTGTTCGAGTTCAAAACCTGACCGATGCATATCGTCCTATCAATTGAGGTAAGTTCATGGAAAATATTCTCTCTATTTTTTCCTACTCGTTTTTACTATCAATTTATACGCTTTATAACAATAGAAGTTTTTATGTGTTAAAAGAAAACAATAGAAGTTTTTTTTAATAACTTCTTTACAATTTTGTCTAAGAATAGATTAATTTTATGATTTAAGTAATAAAAAAAAATCTAAGTGAACATACACTTTTTACCTATAAAATTATGGATCATTTAATAATTTTTAAAATATACATTATTTAATTTTGTCCTTATCTACTTTTTTCTTTTATGTTTGTGTTAAAATTTTGTGACCAAACATTCTTTTTTCGGGCTTAGGTTTCTATACAAAGATAAATGGAACATAAACAATGTGTTAAAAAATATGAATTGAATCCGTACACTATATCTTACAAATGTCACTTTATAAACTCATTTTAGGATTTATTTTAATTTTTCCTATCTCTTCACACCCAATACTAATGAGTTTGATGGGTTGATATAAATGATAGATCATCGATCGATAGACCCTCATGATATATTATGTTTAACATATCATATACAAAACTCATTCTTAACTCTATATTTATTCTATATGGAACTTGAGTTTTTCTCAATTATTCTATACATGTTTAAGATTATAAGACAATCTCTAAATGAAAACTACTTATAGCCAAAACTCATTTTCCAAAAATGAAATAAAATGAAAGTGCAAGTGAAATCTCAAATTTTTTAAAATAAAAAGATCTGGTCCCATATATATTTATGATCCATTTGAACACTTTATAACTAGCTGCTTGCAAGCTGCATCGACAATGAAATGTGAAATGAAAATTAAGGTTGTGATACGCACAACGATATTGAAAGGACTCAAAAGGAGCGTACGTACATTTAAAAACGATCATAGCAAAACATAGCATACACACGTTGATGTTGGGACTAGAGGGACCAATAATAAGTGCCCCTCCCTACATTGCATTGCATGCATGGTTGCATTTGCACGGGATCAAGGTGAGTCCTGTTTCAACTTTTAGCGCTCCAGCCTTTTTGGTGGGTAGTAGATACAAGTATATGTATGGGTTTAATTCATAATTATATCAACAATACATAGGACCATATGTCACTATTCTAATTGCCAAATGTCATCTAATTGCCCAATTAGAGTTTGAGCTTAGCAGGCACACCACTGAAAATGACCACTACTTTATGTATCCCATGAATCGTCCTATCAGTTTTCTATTTACGCTTTCATTAATTTCAATCATCTGTATGATTTTAAAATTCATAAATATTTAATCCACAATAGTGTTACAATTATAGCAAAATCGTATTTCATTTATATATACAAAATTATAGTGTTACAATGTATTCTTGAAAACATTGGTTTGGCTGTATATGTATCTATCATTCAATTCAATTCCATGTCATATTTTTATATTAGTTTGTTTTAAACGATAAAATCAATTTTTGAGTGAGTTTTGATTACGGTCCAATTAAGCTTTGTTGTAACTGAAAAAAAATGACCTCTCATTTTTTTTACTAAGGTTTACTGTTTTTTTACTAATTGACACAAAAAATAAACGTTTTCTAGCTATATTAACATTTGGGTTTGCCTTTGTACCAAAACAGAAAACATTTGGGTCTGCCCAAAAATTTAGAGGAGAGATCCTTTCAAATTTTCAAAAGAAAAAGTGATCTCAATTACTTTAATTTTAAGTGTATAAACTATTAATAACACTGTTAAATATTTTCTTGTACTAACGACACTAAGCTACTTTTTTTGGAGATTTGGTTAGTGATTATTGATTAATCCACGTTCAAACAGGTAAACAGACATTTTACTTTTCTAAATTACATTGAGAGAGGATCGTAGAGAAACCAAAATTTATGTAAACGAGTAGTCATTTTGTTATCTGTATGTCATTATTAATTAATTATTATTACAAAGTTCGATATCAACGTAAAATTTAGATAAAAATCCATATTGAACGCATATTTACTTTCTCATCCATTTAATTTTCTCTACTTAAGCCTATTATTTCACTAATATACATAAAACATAAAATTAAGGAAAACAATGAGAAAAGTACAGGCAAGAGAATATAGACATAAAACACAATATATATCTCTCTCATTTCGTTTAGTTAAACAGTCCTCTTTATTGTAAAAAACCTACACAAAATAACAAAAGTTGTATTTATTGGGTTTCTTTAACATGTGCAATAATTTAAATTTTAAAGCAACTAAATATAGCAACTTTTTGTTGAAAACAACAATTATTTATCTCTAAAAAAACAATTAATTATTAAAAATTTATATATTTAATATAAAATGCACAAATTTCAATACAAACTTATTACTTTATTTATCCCTTAATATAGACAATGTCTTTTTCCCTCTTATTAAGAAAAAGTTTGTAGTATACTTAATGTGTCTATTTTATGTATGAGTTGAAAAAATTGTCTCCTCCCTTTTGCATGTCCCTTCCATTTCTCCATAACCTTCTTCAATGGTTTCTCCTTTCTATCTCTCAGTAATTTTCTCCAAAACTACCATTTTTTTATCAATTAATATGACCTTCAACTTACGGAGGGAAATTCGGATTTGTGCGGTTGTGAGTTTCATAGGTAAAATTTGAATTTGATTTTGGTTTGTTGTGGAAGCTCAAATTTGTGGCTTTGGAAGGAATCGTAATTTTGGGATAGATTCACGTTGCAGAGATTTAATTTTCCAATCATCCAAACGGCATGAAAATTGGTTCAAATCGCATTTAGGTAGCAGGACTCGCGTTTGCCTGCAGAGAACTTGTAACTAAATGAGCAATTAATAGATTATGCAAAATATTAATAATAAACATGAAAGACGGAAAAATGGAAATAAATGTATATACTATATACTATATATTGATATAATGTATAAAGATCTCAATGTAACCATTACAACCAAATAGAAATTAGTAATCTAACTAACTTGAAACTAGTCTAATTAATTTGCAACTTACATCAACTAATTATAACATCCCCCATAGTTTGGAATGTGGTTTAAAATTTTCAACTTGGAATGAATTATACAATGCAAGAAAAAAAAATGCGGCTAAAAGTTTTTTTTTTAAAGTAAAAATATACCGGTTAAATTTTTTTGATTGCCGAAAATACATTGGCTATGATTTTTTAAATTTAGGGTTGAAAACATTTAAGGGTATACAACACAAATATATGCAACGTTCGGGGTTTAAACCCCAACCACCACAAAAAAATTAAAATTAAAATACGGCACAAATATCATTAGGACCGAGAACATTGTTCATATTTGCACCCCTAATGCAATTTGCTTTTTACTCCTCCAATAAAACAAGTTTTGTTTTATACACCCCGTATAAAAAAAAAATTGGCCCTACAAACTTGGACCATATGTCGTCGCATCATGGGCCTATGTACAGAGTCGGCCTGTCGTTTTTATTTTTAAGAAAATTGCTCTTCTCCCATTCAAAATTGCTCACTCATACAAATTGACCAAAATACCCCACATAACTTAAGTCCCATACAAATTGCTCTTCCTCTGCACTTTTCGCTCGCGCCCTGCAGGCATGGCAAAAATGTCCTTGCATTAGTTAACTAACGCAAGTGTTAAACTCTGTGTTACTTAAGTAACGTTGCGTGAGTTAACTAGCGCATCGTTAGTTAACTCACGCTACGTGTTGTCTTAAACAAGGCAGAACACCTCATTTCTCAATCTAAAATCTCAAAAACTTCTCTCAAATCACCCAAAACCAAAATTCCTTCAAGTTCAAATCAAACAACACTCCAATAACAAGTAAGTTTTCATAATCAAACACCATTAACCTTTTATGTTTATATGTTATATTTTTTCTCTTAAATGAGAAATTTTTTAGATTTAGGGTTTGTTTAAATTTTGGTTTTTTTGGCAAGAAATCGTACAATGTTTACATCAAAATGACTTGTCTTGCATAAATGTTTAGATGTTTGCATGTTTATGTTGTAGTTTTGAGAATTTTTTTTTAGATTTAGGGTTTATTTAAATTTTGATTTTGCTTGCAAAAAATGATACAATGTTACATGTAAATGACTTATGTTGCTTAATTGTGGTTAGATGTTTGCATGTTAATGTTGTAGTTACGAGTTTTAGGCTTTATGTATAATTTGCACTCCAAGTGTTTGATGAAATGTTTGAATGAGTTTTTCATTGTTTGTATTTAATTTCTTATTGTGTAGATTTGAAGTAATAGCCGAGTGGATCGACATTCATGTACAACTCAACGGCGGAAAACCTCATATGTTGAAGGTTTGGTGCCTTGGTGTAACGTTAAAAGGTCTCAAGGATGAACTCAATGAATTCAACCAAAGAGTCAACCTCAGAGACACAAGGAGGGTGAAATACGTTCGGTATAAACGTCCAACACTTGACGAGGGGAGAGTATCATTCAGTTGGGTGGAATTAACGAACGACAAAAACGCGACGAGCATGTTTTGGGAGCACAACATGTTCCAGTGGATCGATATGCGTGTAACGTTGCTGAGATCAACTGAAGATATTATCAACAGTTTGATTCCGCCAGAAGATCGTCATTAGGTAGGGAATGCACCTTCCAACTACAACAATTATCTTCCTCTAGATGGGG
>Ga0099826_10004218_pt1 | contig 10022 bp, 3 predicted proteins | sample Mtrugardesep15_FD_76830 | JGI IMG/M metagenome (GOLD analysis project Ga0099826, IMG submission 76830) | Root nodule microbial communities of legume samples collected from California, USA - M. trunc garden sep15 | ecosystem: Host-associated > Plants > Roots > Nodule | place: USA: California...
ATACAAAGTTCTTAAATGGGACCCACTAATCAACTATCAATAACTTTATATCACTACATTTCAATTTTTTAATATTAAAAAAGTGCGGGTCCCGTTTAAAGTTGGGGGTCTTAAATAAGACCCCGGGTCTTATAAGACCCTGAAAAAGATTCTCCCCAATGGGGGTACCTAATAAGTACCGAGTCTTAAATGTTTAAGACCCTCCCATTGGAGATGGTCTTAATATATCTATTAACTAAGTCTAACCCCTTATTAACAACATATAAGAACTGCATTAACCATTTAAAAAAGATGTTGAATTTAGATGTATCAAATAGATGTTCGAATAACATTTCTATAGTTCTTAACACTGGTTAAACCTAGTGTCCACATTAACAAGTTAATACGTATTTGTTTAGATTCGAAGTTTGGAGAAGAAAAGTGAAGTGAGAGATGTGGAAATTCAGAAACTTCAGAAAAAAGCTACAGAAGCCATTGCCATGGTTGCAGTGGAATCTTGTAGTCATACAGAAGCAAAAGAATTTATTGAATCTACAAAACATCAGGTATCTTAAATAGACATTGCTCAAATCATTGAATTAATCGTAAGAAATTATTGTAAATGGAATCTGAAATCATGTCGTAAGATACGTGGGTTGGCTATATTTTATTAAATATAAGAAATGAATGTTTATGTCCTTGTACAAGCCAATCTCTGGAATATATAAATCACTAGTGGTAAAGATCTCATGCAAGAGCACGCAATTACAGGAAACAAATGTGAGAAATTCTTCCACGTGTCATTAGGAGGAGACTTTTTCTTAGAATGTATAAAAGATAGATAGGTAGCCTGCAACTTGCACTTCAAGCACAAGATTAAAATTTTAGTACACTATCGACATGGCATCAAAGAGTTAACGACTAAATTTGTTTAAATGGAGTTTTAGACTAACTAGATAGATTTGTCTTGGCCACAATGACTCAATGAACTTGTTCTAGCTTTGTTTGCATATTTTGCCAAAATGCTTTAGAACAAGATAACAATATTGTTATAAATCTTGAGTCTTATTTTTGGTGACAAAAATATTGAGTCAACACCTTGTAGATTAAATAATTTCACCTTAACTTTCTATTTAGGGTATACTGCATTGTCCTTTCCCGAGGTCTTTAAATAAAATTTACACCCCCTCTAATTTTGAAAAAACACAACCACCCTGGTCTTCATTTTGTCTTAGGTATGAGATCCACACAATCTTGTAAGGCCCATTTCTAAAATGGTGGGTTTTGATTCCAACTAACAAGAGAGAGTGTTGGAAAGAGTGCGTTAGAGAGTGTATTGCACTCCTTAACTGTTTAGAGAGTCATCCAACATCAGCAGGCCCGAGAGACTGTTGCCTGTTGGTACTATATTTGTACAGACAAATTGAATCCACTAGCTGTATAAGACAGAGTTTATGAATAAATGAGCTTATGAGCAATTATGGAGAAGCTAAAGTTGGATGGATATTCAGGTGAGAGTAATTATTGTGAGAGAGCATGGCAGTTATGATTTGATCAACCACTGGATTGTAGGCCTAAATTGCTTGACCTAATTTCTGAGTTTGACAGATTGAAGCATTAGTTCTCATGTCCGAAACAGTGCTTGAATCCTGTTGAAAGATTATATATAGAGTTCTAGAGGGAAAAATTTATGTATCAACTAGAAATTATGGGGCAGCATGTTTATGATATGACTTCATGACAACTAAGAATGCTTGCTTCCACTTTTAACAAAGCTCTAACGTGCAGGGTATAAATAGCGGTTGCGATAATGGTTTCGGTTGGATCTTGATCTCTAATTTTGAAGAGCACCATAAAAAACTGTAATGTCGCAGCCCAGATCGCGGTTTTTGGGCCTTTGTTTAAAGCCATGCTAACAAACACCAACTCCTTTAAGTAGCAAGGAATGTGTAAGAGATATTAATTTTCCTTTAAAAAAATTAGAGGGGTGTGAGTGCAATTTAAAAAACCTTATGATAGAGACCTTAGGCAGGCCACTGCAGTTTTCCCTTATATTTTATTGTGTGACATAAACTTAATGATAAACCGAGTTGGAAAAAATAAAAGAAGATTAGATTTTATGATGAAAGGATTTTTGGTTTCTTGTATTAAATAGCTAGACTTATCTTTCATTTTATTCAGTTGAAGGAAATGACTGAGAAGCTACCAGCAGATATTCCGGAAAGTATTATCTTGAGTACTATCCAAACTCGAGCTGAAGATTTTCTAAAAGAATTTTTGGGATCTGACAAATCAGAATCGGAATCCAATCAACAAGATGCACATGACATATCTGCCGCAGATAATGACTCGTCTAAACTAGAAAATGCACATGACAAATCTGCCGCAGATAATGACTCATCTAAACTAGAAAATGCACATGACAAATCTGCCGCAGATAATGACTCATCTAAACTAGAAAATGCACACGAAAAATCTGCCGCAGATGATGACTCGTCTAAACTAGAAAATATTGGACCAGTAGAACATGCTGCCATTGTAAGAGTTGATTCTTGTCTAGGTCAATCAAAGCTAGAGTATTTGCAACATGCAGTTGATATATCTACCTCAAATAGTGGCAATTTTGAACTACAAGATCATAGAATAGAAGACAATGCTGATGTTGTAGGAGTTGACCATTGTCAAAATAAAGGAAATTCTCTTGAAGAAATTAATAAACCAACGTTGGAGTCTGAGCTATGTAATTCAACCGATACAGCTACCTCAGATAGCGAGACTTCTAAACTGCAAGAGCGCATACATGAAAAAATTGATGAGACTGCAAGAGTTGATCAATCTGAATCTGAAATAAATGTTTGTCGAGAAACTAATGGATCGTGTAAATTTAGTGGTGGAGAAGAGGTGTCACCCCAAAACTCCGAAAATAGTTCAACATCGCTGGACAGTTCAAGACATGAGAGACTGCCAGAATCACAATTCTTTGAAAAATTTCAGTCTGGTGTTTATGTGTTACTCACACTACGGGCTGATGGAATCAAAATATTTAAAAGAGTTAAATTCAGGTGAGTTATATTTCTCCATCTCTGTTTATGATTGTTGGTATATGCGCATGCATCCCAATCAAGGGATATTATCTTCATTACCCTGTCCTCTTTTGAACTATTGACAATTTTTAAATAATCTTAAATACGGTTTTATCATTCCTAATTACTCAATTCACAATTTTAGCTCCCCTATTTATTTTTCATGAATTTAATTTTCAAATGTATCATTATTTACAGTTTTGTCTCTGCACTTTTTTAATTGAACTTTTGATTTCTAATTTCTTGCATTTTAGAACTTTTGGCTCCCCACGATTTGAGATCAAAAATCCAAAAAGACTGCGATATTGAAGGATCAAAAGTGGAATTAAAATGGTGCAGGATCAAATTCTCCAAAAATAATATTTGTGGGACAAAATTGTTAAAAATAAAATAAAATAGGGGACCAAATTAGTAAATTTGAAAAATAAGGGGCCAGAACTGTATGTAAGTCTTCTAAATATGTTCTTGAACTGAAAAAGTTTGTTGGTAGGTTCTTGAACTTGTCAATATTTTGTAATTGGTTCTCTAAAATTTTGAATTACTTGTTTTTTTACTAAATAAATAATTTGTTGTTAGGTCCCTAAATTTTTAAATAATTTGGAATCGGGTTTTCAACTTCGGGGATTCAGTTCTTTCATTAAAACAAAAACTTTGGAGATTCAGTTATAATATTTTGTGACTATGGATGCACTATAATGGCATTATTCATGTAGCTGGTCCTAAAGTTGCGTTCTCTAGATGCCCCTGAGGCACCAATTAACATTCTCCTTATATAATTTGTTTAGAGGAAAAAAAGGCTTTGATTATAGTTGTGTTCTCTAGTTAATTTTTCATTGACTTTTGTTTGCCATTTTATCCTTCTTATTTCTGTTTTTCTCTAACATTATTTATTAATTCATTGTTTGAATGCAGTAAGAGAAGGTTCACTGAAAATCAAGCAGAAGAATGGTGGGGGCAAAACAAAGGTAGGGTTCTTAGGAAATACTGTCCAGTACATCAACATAATAATGGATCATGTAATATTACACCAAATGTTAAAGAAAATACTGAGTCATTGCCTTCCTAAACTTAAAATTTTCCTATGAGCATCACCTAAGTTTGATGAAATGATTTCACATAGAAGGATCATCAATCTAGTGTGGATAGAAAGGTAGCTTTAATTTAGGCAGTTTAATTGAGAACGTGTAGATATTTTACAACACAATATGCATATAACCAATGTATCAATGAGGATAGGAATTGTAGTCATAGAAGGAGTTGATTTATATGAAGGAAAATTAGCATTACTTTGATTTTTTTGTCAATCAAAGAATACCACATATGGTTTGATACTTGTGTGTGTATACCAAATGTGTTGGTAACCTTAACTTAAATATTATGGACTGTTTCTTTTTCCACCCTATAAGCTTCTCTTGCCACGTTGAAATATTTTGGATTTTAGAATTCAAATAAGGCGCGCGAGAAGCTCATACGGTGGGAAAAGTAATGACCAATATTATGTGGTAACAGCCCCGAGCTTTGGCCCTTTTCCACGAGTTTGGGCTTGCGGTTTTTCCCCTGCAGCTTGATTGCAAACCCAGACTGGTGATGTTGCCTTGTGGGTGACATCCGGATGTTTTGAGATTTTTATTGAGAATTGCTCTTTACCCAACACATTTTGCTCATTCCCAACTAAAATTCCAAAAATACTCTTGCGTGAGTTAACTCACACATATATTTACACTAGCGTGAGTTAACTCACGCAGGGGCATTATAGTCATTTAAGATGAGAATGAGCAAAATGTGTTGGATAAAGAGCAAATCTCTTTTTATATTCTCTGTCATTACTTGAATTTAAAATTTGTTGCAATCTTGTTTTCAAAATGTCTTTGAATCAAGAAATTTGGTCTAGACTTTTTGTTTATTCTATTTACCATTTTTATAAGATAATATTGGTCAGTGAGTTAGTGTTATTAGTGTTATGTTAATTTCCAAGGTTCAACTTCAAGGGTGCATGAGTTATGTAACTTAAAGACATTTAGGTAGCTTGATTGATGAATCAAAGGACATCAAAGAAGTTTTAAAAAGATCCAAGATTCAAACAAAAAACTATTATAACTAATAATTTACTAAAATTTGTCTATGAAAAACATTGTAGTTTTTTTTGGTGATCAGACATTGTAGGTAACAGATATTATTTTGCCATATAAATAAATTTGATTAATATTTTTTTAATGCATAAAGATAACTTTAACTTACATATAATAAAACGAAAAACAAAAGAGTAGAATTTGGCCCCGTGAACTTAATCTAATTGATAAGGACATCACTTAATCAGTGTGATTTTTAGCTACTAGATTATTTAAAAAAAAGAAAGAATTTGTTACCATAATTGCAGGCAGCGGTGAAAAGTTGCTAGTCTTATTTTACTACAAAAGAGTAATATATTGGTAAATCCTACACCAAGTGTTTTACAAGGTTCAAATAAGGTCAAACTGTTTGAGAAGTTCCGAGATCAATCTTCAACTATAATAATCTTTGATTAAATTTTAATAACATAAGATTATCATGATGATCTATTTTTTATTTTTTTTAACAAGGCAAGTTGAAATTTATTAAACGATAAAAGATGCTCCTCTTAGCACATGGTGTGCCAAAGAAGAGCATCAAAGTTCAAATACAACACTTTACTAAAAAAGAAGTAAAGTAAAAACATCTAATCAGGGTCTAAGCAATCTAAAGGATGCTCTCACCATCCAAATAACCCAATAGAAACTTTTACATTATTTTTCTTCAACCACCACATCCATAAATACTTGACCATATCCAACGACCAACAAGTAAAGCATAGATTTTGCCTTATTATTAAAGATTCTATCACTTCTTTTTTTGCCAAATCACCCAAATTGTAGCAAGCTACAATAAGGGCATATATGGATGACAATTGGACCCAGACCTGACGGATACCTGCAAAAAATACCCATAATGGGTAAGGTAAAACCCCACTTTCATGAGTCCGGGCTTGGGTTCAGATATCACCCGCAAATTTAAATGGGTATGAGTACGGGTAAGGGTACTATGTTGCCCAGCCCTGCAACCCGCATATAATATGATAAATAATTTAGTTATTTTTCGTGTATAATTAATTAATCAATTTAGTTATTAAAGACTAAGCCTAAACCTAAAAACTACTTAATACACTAATCGATCCCTTCTGGTGGTATACAATTTTTGAAGGATGTTTTTTATTTTGTTAAATACTATAATTCATACTATTTTTTGAGTTGATTTGAAAAAATTTGAACCACAATTTTATTTCAATGTTATTTTTATTTTATATGAGCCAAGAACTATAGAAAGTCAAAAATATTACAATTTAAAAACAAATGATGAACCGATTCCACCCCACCACATGCAGAAATACGCAGAGAACTCTCATCAAGTAAGACACCACGCCTACCTAAATTATTTTTTGTAGGCAACCTGTTCTGTAGGAGGCGCGAAGCAAAAACGAAAACCATCAATGAGACATCCTTATGCCAGAAACTCAGAAACCACTCACATTTGCAGGCTAGTAAGATGATGATACCCCTCAGACATAGTACACACCACTTCTATCTAGCAACCAATGCCATCTATCAGTCACATCAACATGCAAATAAATGTTAGAAATAATCGTCGAGCACTACCTGACCAACTCCTTCTCCCAAACCAAAAAACGATACTGCCACTTCAACGTTTCACCGCCCATCCCCCCAAGCTAGTGCCTGCATATTGGTCACCGACATTCACTTATTCACCGCCAAATCAAACAACCTGCTAAACCTCCCCCACCCACTTATTTTCTTAGCAACCTGAGATCTAAAAGAATAATATATTTTCTTTGCAACAAGAGATCATAAAGAAAAGAAATAAAAACCATGAATCATTAAAAGGTTTGTTGTGCAGAGTAATACTTACATGAGCGTAAACCCAAATAAAAATATTTACAAAACTAAAAAAAATTAAAAGATAAGTCTTTTGCTTGGCACTAAATAATTTTTATTTAAGTTTTGTTTATTCCATGTGAGTGTGTCTAAATAGTATTGTTTTGAGGTTGTATTTACGAAAGACTATCTCCGTAAAGTTTAATTTATACTTCATCTGATCACTGTTATAAGATTTTTTTTGTCAAGAAACGATTTTTTTTATTTATTAAATAAAAGATATATCTGATATATAATATAAATTAGATATATCATTTATTCAATAAATCTAAAAAAATATTTTTTGTTTATAATAGTGATCGAATGAAGTAATACACTATAAAGTTCAAAACAAACAATTTAATAATGTGTTACTACGTCATTTAATAAGTTAAAAATACAATATCTCGTTCATTGATATAACATCATATTATTTGATGTTGTGTAAAATTTTGTACGCTAACATTTACAATGTATATTAATTAAAAAGAAATGATGTTATATGACTATTTTTAAACAACTTTTTTTTCTATATTTTATTATGTTCTTACTCTATCTTTATTATTTTTTATCAATAGAATAAAAAGTAAAAAAAGTAATCCTAAAATTTGTCACAAATTATTTTACTCATCAATTAAGAGATACGTCGACATGACATTGCCTTTATCGTCCGATCCAACTGCACTCTAGTGGATTAAGCCATGTGTGAAAGATGAAAGACCGTGTACCAAACATAATTTAATAGAGTACAACTACCATATAATTTGAGGCTATCATACAATCGCCAAACCATACCTCAACCATTGATAGAGTACAACTACCAAATAATTTGAGGCTATTATACTGAGGAGGACACTCAATATTGAACTAGATATGAAAATTAAATTCTACATCTAAACTGACCATTAAAATGAGACAGAGCCAGTACTATCTAAGACGTCTTTAGATAAAGTTCATATCAAATTTTTAGACAACCCTTTTTTTAATTGTAACAATGATTTTTTTAGGGATAAAAATTGTAACAGTGATGTTTAACTGTTTCTCTAAAGTCAAAATGTTGTATTGGCTAGTAATTAATCTGAACTTTTAACTTAAAACTTCCTCTGTACCATAATATTGGAACATTAACAAAAATCATGGGTGTTTGCATAAGTTTTTGAATAAATAATTTATGTTTGAAATATGTGTGATTATTACTAAATTATCTTTTATATATAATAACATTTAATATTGATTTTGTACAAAAGAAAACATTTAATATTGATTTTTTATATTTCAAAACAAATATTAAAAGAAGAGTGACAAATTCATCTTAAAATTATTACTTCCTCACAAAATACATGGCCTTTCATAGCTAGTCAACACATATGTTGTTTTTCCGCCAAATGTAAATAACTTGAGTATGCCAATCTTGCTCTCGAATACGCGGAACCAGAGAAGGAGAGAAGGGATGATTTCATTGATCTTATAATTGTTAGTAATCACTTTCGAGCCACTCTCAACAATCACTTGATTTAAACCCTCACCCTAAGCCATATCAAGTCCAAGATAAAGACCTCACATCTCAGCATGCAAAACATCACAAACTTCAATTTTGAGACTAAAGCCCCACCTTCCATCTTAAAATCCTGTAACACCCAACAAGCTCTCCTTTACCTTTACACACTCCACCATAATTGAATTTCACCCAACCCCAAATGTCTGTTCCATCAAATATGCACAGTTTCGCTTTGATGAAGATTGTTTTTCAAATGATCTTGAGAGACTTCTTCCATTCAACTTATGTAATCCTAACCGACCTTGTTTAGTGTTGCACATATTTAATATTTAATTTCTTTAATTAGGTATTAGCAAAAATTATAAAAAATTTAATATTTTAAAAAGATTTATCGAGACAAATCCAACAAAAAATTTTATGTTATCATTTATTTTTATATAATAGTAAAATAATATTGTCAAAATATGTTATGGAATAATGCGCACATAATAAACCTAAATCTTATTTTAGGACGAAATGAGTAAAATATATTATATTTTGGCATAAACAAATTTTTATAATTAACACCAGAGAACTAATTTATCTTACCACTTTTAGTTCAATGGATGTTCAGAGAAATTAAATAGTAACGGACAAATTTTTTTATGTTCAATGTATACAGAGAAATTGAATTGTAACCGACAAAAATCTTCTTCTTTTTGACTATAATCGACAGAATATAAATATCTATATTCTGTTCAAAATTTTAAGTAAAACTCATTCTAATAATTGAGATAAAAAGTGAAAACAGAATATAGATCTTTTACTTTTTAAGAGTAAAACTCATCCTAATAAGTGTTCAAAATTTTAGCAAATACATTTTCAATCTGCAATAAAATGTCATAAAATTGTTCATCACTTCTGAAAAATAAAATTTTAGCAAATACATTTTTAATCTCCAATAAAATGTCAATTTTATTGGCGATTAACTTGACTTAAATTTAGATCACCTTAAAGATAAACTTGTCATTAATAGACAAATTTCATAAACAAATGAGTCTCTAGTGTGGTGATATTATTGTGAAACTAATGTAGAAGGGTTGTATATTGATGTGTCATATCATAATCTTAATCATCATAATGATAAAGGTGAATTGAGATTTAAGACTGTTTTGACCCACCTTTTGAAGTTTCAAATATTGTTTTGACAATTTACAATAATTGTAAATTATTTTGAATGCTATCAATTTCGAAGAATAATTTTTCTGTTCCCTCGGTAATGTGTGTCAACTAAGAAAAATATAAGGATGACTTAGTATTGAATTCATATTGATTAATGAAATGTTTTACTCCCTCCGTTTCAAAATAGATGTCCATTTTAGAGATTAATTTTGTTTCACAATACTTGTCCATTTTAAGTTTCAATGCAACATTAATTATTGTCTTGTCAATAATACCCTTATATATTTATTATAGAGAGAGAGAAAAAATAGAATGAAATAATAAATGGTTAAGGGTATTATAGAAAACACACACATA
>Ga0099826_10004219_pt1 | contig 10022 bp, 5 predicted proteins | sample Mtrugardesep15_FD_76830 | JGI IMG/M metagenome (GOLD analysis project Ga0099826, IMG submission 76830) | Root nodule microbial communities of legume samples collected from California, USA - M. trunc garden sep15 | ecosystem: Host-associated > Plants > Roots > Nodule | place: USA: California...
ACATAGTATAGTCTGTTAATAGAGGAAGAACAGTTACAGGATTGACACCACGGCTCCTCATGGCGGAACCAATTCGGACGGCAGCATCATAAGCCTCTTCATATGTGACAAATTCATAGGGACCAGCCTGCAAATTCAATTGAATTCTCTCATAATTTATCTAATTCAACACAAAACTGATTTTGGTGGTGGTGGTAGGGTGGGGGGTATGGGGGGACTATTTGTCATAAATTCTATATGGGTCCATTACAAATGTGTTAATCAATTAGAATAATTAATGTGTCAGCAATCAGCATGTGCCTATTCAATATATCCAACAAATGTTCTTTAAAAAAAAAACATATATATCCAACAACTGTAACACAACAGTAATATTTGTCCAACAACAACTGTTAGTGTTCACTCACTAGCTAGAGTAGTAGAGCATCTATTCCTTACACTCTTTGCACTACTTTTCTTTACATTCTTGATTGTATTTCTTCTATTATTATAAAATCAAATGTCTTGAGCTTGTTTGTGTCAAAAAGAAATATTGAATCAAAAAACATCATCAACACAATTTTTAATTATTCTTCTATTATATTGTAATATTATGTCCATAATTATAAACCTATTTTCCTCCCAAAAAAATAAATTATAAACCTATTTTGATACAAACAAATATGTATTATCACAATATATATATATATATATATATATATATATATATATATAAGTCCATTAATTACTAGATTAGTTATTATTTCACAAAAGGTACAATTAATTAATTGACAATTTGATCACAAAATAAATTAATTTACTATTTTTTTGAGGGAATTAATTTACTATTTTTTGGTGTAATTGTTTACCTAAAACATTAAGTTTATGAAATTTTGGAACATAATACACAAAATAAGCAAATTTAATACACTACTAAACAACACTAGCTGAGATAAAGCTACTCTAATCTTTTTATATAAAAAAATAAAATAAAAAAACATAATAAAACAAAACAAAACAAAGCTACTCTGATCTAAGTAAATTAGTAACAAATTATGCACACAAAAAACACATGAATGAAAGTTACCTTTGAATCAGTTTTTTGACGCCTACCCAGCATTGGTTTGCTAGGGCACCTTGCTGCAGAGTCCCTGCACAAAGAAGAACCATCAAAATCATAGGTTTCACATATGCACTAATTAATAGTGATACAGATCGAAAGATTAACAAATGGCCCATTAGCTCAGTTGGTTAGAGCGTCGTGCTAATAACGCGAAGGTCGCAGGTTCGAAACCTGCATGGGCCACTTTTTTAATTTTTTTACATATTTTGAACTTTGTTAGAAAACTGATTTCACTGAGCTTTTTTTGAAGTATATTATGAACACATTATATAGATCTTGAAACTTTGCATGCTAACTTTGTACTTAATGAGAAAGAAAAGGAGTAGTTATAGTTAATACAGTACCTGAAAAAATCCCATGGAGATTGAAAATGAGAAGGTAACTCCAACAAACCATCTTTAGCATAGATGCATCTATACACAGGACCTGCTGATGGTTTTTCATGACTTGCTGGTCTTGCTTCTTCTACCTTCACAGTGTATACATCCACCATTGTGATTCTCAGCTATGATGAACAACAAATGAGCTTTTTTGTTACCTCAAAGTCTATCTCTGTGTGGTGAAGTAGATAGATATAAGATATGAATGAATGAATTTAACAAGGGATGGTGTTAGCAGAGTTAGTTGAGGTGAAGTGAAGCATTAAATTCCAACATTACGTTTTGGAAATGAATATAACTATTTTTCTCAGAGCTGTTTTTATTATTAGCCTCTATTATGTTGTTTTGTGACTTTGCCTATTTTGAGTAAGCCATTCACATTCTGCATTTATTTTGGCTGGTGAAGTTTGGTGAACCTTACGTACCTTTGTGTTTTATTTTATTTTATTTTTTAAATAAGAAACAAATTGATAAAGTTGTATTTAGAACGGATCAGTGATATTATTCTAGATCATGTATTCTTTACGCGCAACTGCATATCTTTTTATGTTATATTTTTTGAGTTAAATTTGAACTTGAGATTTCAAATCTAAGAGTGAAGCAATCCAAACTACCTTTTAAACGTTGTTGGATCAACACATAAACAAATGATATAATTTTATTAAAATATTTAGTTACATTAATGATTTAGAAACTTGTAATTTTCTTTTATTTCCAATGAATGTCTTCAAAAAAATTACTACCTCCATCCCTATATATAAGACCCTTTTGCTAAAATTACGGGAATTAAAAAAGTGGGTATTTATATTAAAGTTGTTTGTAATTATTATTGTTTTTACAATTTTATCCTTAAAAGAGAGAGTTAGTTTATATTTTTTATATGTTATTTATTGCTGATTGAAGAAAAATATGTATAATAAATAGGGCATGTATGTAAAAAATTAATTAATGTAGTTGGAAATAGCAAAGGGGTCTTATAATTAAGGACGGAAGTAGTATTTGCTTAAAAATGGGAGACCAAAATTGTAAATTAGCTGAATATAGACCTAAAAAAAAAAAAAAATTCCCAATAAGAAATATACAATGGATGTGTTGAGTTTTTTCTTTTATAATAAAATAAACTTCATTCAAATATTAAAATAACATGAGTACCGTCAAATTAACAATATTTTTTTTTGAGAACCGTCAAATTAACTATATTAGTCGGGACATTTTTCAATAGATGTATCAAGTTTATATAAGGGAAAATTTAAAAATAAGTCCAATATAAAAGATGCATTGGATTCCCCTTTTTTTTTTCTTTCGGACAACCTACACTAGCTAGACTTGATTGGACACAACACTACCCATTATTATCTTTTAAGTTAGTCACACACTTCTGTCGAAAAAAAAAAAGTTAGTCACACACTCGTTAATAGTAAAAGGTCAAAAATATTCAACATCGTTTTCCCGCTATTTGTTGGAGTTTGTGGAAGTATCGAAACCTCAAAATATGGGAAAATATAACGGAGAATAGCACAGAGGTTGTTGACAGAGCTAGACATTTACAGGATGATTGGCACGAAGCAAATTTGCCGCGGACAAATGTTTCACTGCAGGCGGACACTCAGCAGATGCATTCTGTTGTGTATATAGCAGTCTATACAGCTGCAACAAACTTAAACCAGACCTGCGCAGCTGCTGGTACAACTGCAACATTCTCAAACCAGACATGTGCAGCAGTCCCTACAGCCGCAACTGTCCCAACCTGATCCGGTGCAGCAGTCTGCACAGCTGGAACAGACTCGAATCAAACCTGTGCAGCAGCTGGTACAGCTGCAACATTCTCAAACCGGACCTGTGGAGCAGTCCCTACAGCCGCAACAATCCCAATTTGATCCGGTGCAGCAGCTTGTACAGCTGCAACATCCTCAAACTAGGCCTGCTTTCCCGCGTTGGCAGCCACCAAGTACCAGAAGGTTTAAGTGCAATGTAGACGCGACTTTCTCGGACCAATTTCAGCAACAGGTATTGGCATTTGTGTTCGGGATGAGTCGGGGACTTTTATGTTAGCAAAGGTGCAGCAGTTTGGGCACATTTATCTAGTAGCAATAGGTGAAGCCTTGGGACTCTATCATGCTCTCCAATGGATGATAGATATGCAATTTGATAATATCGACTTCGAGCTTGATTCCAAGATCACGAGAGATGCGTTCCATTCCTGTAAGATGGATGTCACAGATTTTGGAAGTATCATTGGAGCGTGTCGGGAGTTGTTCTCTACTTCTTTCACAAACTCAAGGGTTGAGTTTACCCGGAGACAAGCGAATGCGGCGGCTCATGCTTCAGCAAGAGAAGCCACTTCTTTAGCTAGTCCCAGTATTTATTATGATATCTCATATTGTATTGAATCTATTATAATGAAATGCTATAAGCATCTTTTATTCAAAAAAAAAAAGTCAAAAGTCAAAAATAGTAAAAGGTCGAAAATATTTTCTTTTTATTGTTGAAATAAATGAAATTGTGATTGTTAATGTGTGTCTAAATGTAAAATAGTTATTACGTTTGTCACTGTGTAAGTCTTGGCCGCAAGTTAGACGGTTGTTAAATGTATAAGTGTAGGTTGGAGTAATTCTTACATTGTCACAAACACATATTCAAATTATTGAGGCACACGCAACAATACACATTAACCAATGTTTTCAATAATAATAAAAATAAATTAATATATTTTTTCTCTTTTTACTTATTTCCATTTATATGTGTCTAAGCCAATTATATTTGTGGTTGTGACTACGCAAGCACCGCTCAATTATAAAAGATCAATTTTGTCACAAACGTGACCAATTATCAATGCATACCTCCAAAAACATAATTTGGAATTCCTTTAAAAAAAGTTTGAGACATTTAATTTAAAGAGTAGATTGTCAATTAGGTTTTTTACTATGCATTTCGCTGTCACAAAGGTCACTTACACAGGGTTAAAAACTTCTGTTATCAGTTTAGTCTCTTGACATTAAAAACTTTTGTTAAATGATGAGGTGACGTGCATAAGGTGTCTCATGGACTAAAGTGAAAGTATAAAATGGTCACTTTGGTCCCTGAACCGAAAATCAATATCCTCACATTGAATTTCAAATCTCTAAATCCTGGATTAGGACATTGATTTTCGATTCAGGGACCAAAGTGATCATTTTCTATTTTCACTTTAGTCCGTGTGACATCTCATGCACGCCACTTCATTAGTTAACAAAAGTTTTTAACGTCAAGACTAAACTGATAACGGAAGTGCACATTTAGAGACTACTTTATATTTAATCATGAGTCAAAAACCTTTATGAAAGCGAGGTGCAGCCAAAATATTTAAATTAGCTATACAAATATCATTTTTGTTAACACTAAAATGTTTTACAAGGCATATGCATTAAAAATGTTTTTTCATTTATCAAAAACAAATTAGACAAAACCTCCCTCAAAAAAACAAAAACCAGACATTGAGAATTTGAAACTGGTTCGCTTTCTTCTCCTTCATTCTTATAGTGGTGTTAGAGTTTGAATACAAAATTCAAAAATGTCAATGACAAACGAATCAAGTTGGGTTGGTAGAAAAGCCGTCAAACGCATTGGCGGAATGTCCGACGCTCTCTCAATCGCCGCCGATCTCGGTTTCTCCGTCTCCTCCCCTTCATCTTCAACCCACGAATCACTTCACAACCCATCCACAACAACAACGGGTGAAAAAGGTGAAGACTTGATCAGGGTTTTGAGAGAATTAACTTCTGTTCAAAGAAAAATCGCTGATTTACAAGTTGAACTTCAAGGGAGAAAGGTCTGCATTTTTGGTTTGTATGGATCTGGATTGATTTTTATATAAATGGGGTTTTTTTTTTTTAACTGAATTGTTTGTTTTTTTAGGATGATAAAAATGTTGCACATTTGACACATGTGAGTGAAATGGAGAAGAAGATTGAAACTTTGGATAGGATTACTACTATTCTTAAAGATGTTATTCATAATAAGGTGATTTCAATCTTGTCCTCATTTTTCAGTGGTTGATTAATTTTCTTAGCAGAATTTTAACAAAACATGTTGTTATGTGATATGTGATTTAGTACAAAGTATTATTGTCATATAGTGTAACAGAGATGAGAATGTTGTGTTAGATGTGTGGTAAGACTAGACATGATATGATTAGAAATGTAAACAATTGAAAGAGAGTTGGGGTAGCACCTATCTTAGAAGAAAAAAGGTGGAAAATCGGCTTAGATGGTTTGGGCACATAGAGCGAGGACCTATAGATTATGTAGTGAGTAGACTAGCTCAAATGGAGGGTGGTCAAATCATCAGAGGCAAAGGAAGACCTACATAACCATAAGAGAAACTGTTAAGTAAGATTTGGGGATTAATGAGTTGGATTGGGATATGATAAATGATAAAATATTATAGCGTCGTTTGATCCATGAAGTCGATCCCACTTAATGGGATAAGGCTTGGTTGTTGTTGTATTTTCAAATAGCGGCTATATCACTATAGCAAAGTGGAATTTGAACAAATTCCTATTTTTCGCGATTCACGGTTGACAGCATTGAATTCCGGCTATTATTACGTATTAATGGTTATTAAACAATAATAAGAGAAGATTATTAGGTTGTTGAACATAGTTTGTTATTGAAATAAGCTATTTAGACTAGAAAGTATTGTCTCATTTTATGTTTTCTCCACTTGTTTTCTGTTTTGTTTAATTAGTTCCTAATTCCTATTTTGGTGAGCCGTTCAGATATTATCCCTATGTGCTTTCAGACATAATTTATTTTCTAAAATTTGGCAGGATCGCATAATTGCTCGTCTGCAGCAGCCATATTCCCTGGATTGCATTCCTGTTGAAGCAGAATATCAGGTTGGTGAACATAGTTTGTTGTTCAAATAAGCTACTTGAACTAGAAAAGGCACACAAATTTGTTGATTTGATGAACACTTGGACGTGTAATATTTTGGTTGTGTTTGTGGCATTACACATTGGGTAATCATTTTCTATGTTGTATTTAGTTCTTGATTTTACTAGATGTAGTCTATAGTGTGATAATTGTATTACTTTGCTTGAATGAAGCATGTTAACCATAAAATGTGGTGTCCAAGATAAAAACTTGATAAAATGACTTCAATGGAAGCTCTTAGACTTAGAAGTAAGAAGATCAAAGATAATGTTCTGCATAAAAAGTTGTAAATTGAAGGACTTGATCTATTTGCTTCACCATTTTTATTATACGTTGGAAATCAGGAATACAGTTAACCACTTTGTAGATCAACTAAGCGTAAATAATACCTGTGTAGTTTGTAAACAGGCTTAAATATTTTTATGCACTGTGCAGTATCTGATACTGATCTACGTGATTTCATTCATTCATTCTCAAAAAACTTAAGCTGTTGAACTGAAGTTTACACGTGCAAAATGTTTTCTACAACCAAATTTAATATAAGGATTATATTTAAGTTTATTTCTGAAATCTAAGAATTTTTACCTGTCAAAGTCTTCTTTGTCCCTGCTACTTAACCTATTTTTCCCTATGGACACAAATTTAATCTTGGGGTAAGCGTAGGTTGCTTCAAATATTACAATATGTCCTTACACCGAACTTTAGTTGAATTGGTGTAAATGATAAACTATTATAATATTATTGAGTGCAATTTTCAACCAATGTAAGATAGATTGTAATGCTTGTGTCATATTTTTAATTTATGCAGAAACAATTCTCTGAACTACTGATGAAGGCAGCTAGTGATTATGGTGCCTTGACAGCATCAGTGGCAGATTTCCAATGGAGTCAGAATTTTAAGGAACCTCCTTCAGTTTGGGGGGTATGCTTCTACGATCATTACATTATTTTTTGATATTTGATATTAGGACTTTCTGTTTCCATTATAACTCAGACTAGTTTGCATTCCTGGAACCTGGTTTTCACCTACTATTGTATGTTGCCTACCTTTAATGTATGTGGTTGCTTGGATGCACCAAATAACATAACTTAGTGTCCGTGGATTTAGTTTTTATTCATTGTTTTTTTATTACTTTAAAAACTGAGGATGATTGGGTCTGTATGTATTTAAGTTTACTTGACATGCTAAAATTGCTCTAAGTCATCAGTTAACCTGCAAATACCTACCACGAATGAATTTTGAAAATAGATACGACGGAAACTTTGACATGTGAAACATATGATCCTGTGAACTTCTAATTTTTTTTTTTTTTAATTTGATTATATTAGAAACTTAAACTTGGTGTTCGTTGCTTGTTTTAGAACCATATGCATTGTATTTTTACCACATTTCGGTGTATTTTTAAAGGCAACAAAGTGCATAGAGGCACTACATTGAGGACATCTCTATGTAGAAATATTAGACAATAACTTTGTGTTTTCTACTTGCATTTGAAACGAAAATCCTTTTTTTTTTTTTAGGAGATGCTTCGACCAATTCCTGTAGCATTGGCATCCTGCACTCGGTACTTTGAAGCCATGTCAGCCAAAAGAGAGTCATTTGCAGCACTTCAGAAACTGAGAGTAGATCAATTTGAATCCTCTGTACCTATAACACCGGCTAGAGATCCTTCCCAAAGACTACCAGGAGTATCTGATTCCTTAACTTCACTTCCATCTGAATAATGGTACAAGCCAAAGGATCTTGTCTTGCCCTCACTCGGTTGAAGAAGAGTTTTAGTTTTGCAACATCTATCTATCTTCTGTGTGATATATTATACTTCCACCCGCTTGTGCATATCAATTATTCATGGAATACCCGCTGTGTGTAATTTGTTGTAACTAAATAGCCTCAATTTAAGTCAACATTCTTTTTTTATTGGTGAAATGTTCTGAAAATATATTGGCATATGATGAACTGAAATGGCTGAAGTTAAATGCGACAAAAACCACAAATACACTTGTTTTACAAGATTCTCTGGGCTTTGCTTTAGTGCAGTATCAAAGTATCGGCTTCCAAAGTTAATCTATATACTCCCTCCGGTCCTTAATACAAGCAATTTTTCAAAAAAAATATTTGGTCCTTAATGTAAGAAAAAGTACAATTTTGAGTGCATATTTTTTGATTAAATACACTTCATTCAGTAATTAAAATGATCAACACAACGCTGCAATATCTTCACCTGTGCAAGGTTTAGGTTGTATTTGGGAGATAACAGAAAAAGAAACTTTAGGGTTTAGAAGAATATTACAAGGAAAGTTAAGGAGAATGGTTATGACTATTATTCTTTTGTTTTGATATAAGAGCATTATTATTAAATAAAAGGAAAGATTTTAAAGTTTCCAATATTGGGAAGTAGTATTCATCTCTTATAAGTTCCCTTCAATTTGAAGTGATCTTATTCGATGCAAATGGGAGGTACCTCTCCGAACCAAGATTTGAAGGAGTTTCGGTTCTATAAAGAAAGAAAACAAATTAATACAAAATAGATGATTATTACCCTTCGCTTTCTCTTAAAATCCTTCATTCGCTTCCCCTCTAACTCCCAAATAGAATCTTATTGTCCCAAATTTCCAAGCTAATGTCTTTTTGGTTTGCTTTGTTTGATAAACAAGATAACTCTACAATCCCATTAACACCTCTTACCTATGTCCAGTTGTCCATTCCTTTTAACTTCCATTTTGTAGGTCTTTGCACTCATCACAAAAAAAACAAAAATAAAGAAGTAAACAAACACCTATGTTTCGCAATTGGGTTATCAGCTTATCATTGTACAACAACAAACTGAACCAAACATAGTAAAAAAAATCTCATAAGCTTGTCAATGTAACAACATATAAACGGTACTATCAAGAAACTAACAATGTATCATGTCCTCGCAACTTTCAGGGTTACATAAAAGCATTATTAGATGAAATCTCTCCATGACCCATGCACATATCCTCAAGAACACTGCAACAATAAGAGAAAAAAAGTGTAAGAATATATAGAAACTATCAAAGAATAAGTGACATAAGTTTACAAAACCGGTTAAAAATAAAAAACATCACGCATTTTTTGTTAGCCACAGGTTGGGGGTAAACAAGGTCTAATTGGCAGGAATGATGGAATATACAGAAAAGTGAGGACAAAATAGAAAATACAGTATTACAATTTACAACATTGAGACTAGAAATATACTAAATATTAGTTACAAGTGTTGAAATTTTATGGATTTAAATAAAGAGAAGAGAAGGGGATAAAGACCTTGAACTATGATTGTAGTTTTATAAATTGATGACAAAAGAAAGACGAAGAACTAACCCTCATTTACTTTAATATACTAGAACCCTAAGATACTCAACATACTCTAAGATAACATCAAAATATTTTCGTATCATCTAAATACCCCACCTCAAGTCAAACCTTCCAAAACTTTAAGCTTGTTATAAGTGTATCTTTCATAGAATAAAAAATCAAATAACATATAGAAAACCAGCAAAGCATGTCAGATTTGGAACAAATACTGAGGCTAAACCACATCTGAGACACCCAAATGGTAATCGACACAAATGTTTGGGTCAGATTGCATGTAGGGCAAAACAAAG
>Ga0099826_10004220_pt1 | contig 10021 bp, 8 predicted proteins | sample Mtrugardesep15_FD_76830 | JGI IMG/M metagenome (GOLD analysis project Ga0099826, IMG submission 76830) | Root nodule microbial communities of legume samples collected from California, USA - M. trunc garden sep15 | ecosystem: Host-associated > Plants > Roots > Nodule | place: USA: California...
AATGGTCAAAATATAAGGTCTATGGTGGATCACATATAATGTTGGTCTACCTTATATATTTGTGGTTAAAAACTAACCGAGAGGACCAAAATAGGTAACGACAGAATATATAAAGGACCAATTTGAGACGTTTTTTAGTTAAGGGACCAAATTGAAAACCAAAAATAAGTTAAGGGACCAAATGATGTATTAAGCCTTTTCTTAGTGATTTTGGTTCCTTTGATTTCCCCCTTTATTAGTTGGTAGTCTCCCATCCATTTTTCTCAACTTTTAGATTGAGGTGATTGCATTTAATTATGTAACACTGATTTTTGGACTTTTTCATTTTAAAATAGTCACACCAGTTATAAGAGTTTGGGGTTTTTGTTGTTTTTTCCATTCAAAGGGGTGTAGTTGCCGCATATTTACGGTGTCTTTTGTATTAGCTTCCCGACGCTTGTACGGCTTGTGCGAGTTTGGTTTTTCTATATATGTTGTTTAAAAAAAAAAAAAATTGTCAACTCAGCACAAATTTTTGATAAGATTGATAGGAAGACTACAGAATTACGAAGGAGAAACATTTTAGGGGTCAAAATTGCTAAAAAATATTATGTTTAAAAGGGAAATAATTTAATCCTTCAGATAAATAAATTGATTCTTTAAAAAACACTTGTGATATATTCTAGAAAACTATGTCAGATGAAGTGCAATGACAATGTGTTAAAACATTTGATTGGATAGGTCTTTTGCTGAAGCACCTACGAGAAGAGTCACCAGTTCTCTCTGTTTCTCAAGCAAAAGGATAAAGACAATATCATAGCATTCATTGAGAAGTATCCCTTGATGCAGGGAATTGGTAACATAAAGTTGTATGCATGTAATAAATAACATTTTCTACACTTTTAAGTATTTGATTAAACAAGTTTTAAGAAATTCTTATTGTACTTGTTTTCTTAACTAGTGCCCATTTTTCTTAAATTAATTAAAGGCACCCTTCCTCCTATATATAATTGCAACCCTTTTCACCAAGCAACTCTTTTATTTAACGACTTTACAATTGACTTTCAAGTAGAGTATCTTCTAACGCATTTAGCAAACTACTCTCTCCGATCTCTAATTATAAGATCATTCACAATACAAAAACAATGTAACGTTGGAATTTTATAATGGCTAAGCAACAAACCATAGGTGCTTCTTCTTCTATGGTAGCATCTTTGAAAAAATATGATGTTTTTATTAGCTTTCGTGGTGAGGATACCCGTAGAAACTTCACAAGCCATCTTTACGAAGCTCTGAGCAAGAATGTTTTAACCTTTATAGATGATAATGAGCTTGAAAAAGGAGATGAAATATCTTCAGCACTAATCAAAGCCATTGAGGGGTCATACGCATCTATAGTCATCTTCTCAAAAGACTATGCTTCCTCAAAATGGTGCTTGAATGAACTCGTCAAGATTCTAGAGTGCAAGAAAGATCATCAACAAATTGTGATACCTGTTTTCTACGAAATAGATCCATCTCATGTGAGGAATCAGGTTGGGAGTTATGGGCAAGCGTTTGCAAAACATGAGAGGGATTTGAAGCATGACAGAGAAATGTTGCAGAAATGGAAAGATGCTCTAACTGAAGCAGCCAATTTAGCTGGGTGGCACTCTCAAAATTACAGGTAAACAAAATGAACAATCCACCTTTGATCATGACTTGTCTGTTTTTAAGTTTCTAATACAAACTACTTAATATCATGTGCATCTTTTGTTTTCACATTTTCAGTTCTGAATATGGAAATATATTACCGTGTTTAGTATTGACTATAAAATTTATATAATTATTACCTTCACAACAAGAATGTTGACCTTCTTTTCCTCTCTCCTTCATATGGTAGGATTGAATCAGTCTTCATTAAGGACATCGTCAAATATGTTTTGAAAAAACTGAATTGTAGACATCCATTTGAAGTTAATAAGGAACTTGTCGGAATTCAGAAAAAGTATGAAGAGACTGAATTGTTACTAAAAATCGGGTCAAATGATGTTAGAACTCTAGGATTATGGGGCATGGGGGGCACAGGAAAGATCACTCTAGCTAAAGACTTATATGCTAAACTGTGTTGTCAATTTGAACACCATTGCTTCCTTGAAAATGTAAGGGAAGAATCTATTAGGTGTGGACTCCGTGCTGTACGCAGCAAACTTTTCTCTACATTGTTGGAGCTTCATCTAGATTCACCTTATGTAGAAACCCCAATGTTGTTGAGAAAACTTGCATGTGAAAGAAATTTCACTGTGTTGGATGATGTGGCAACCTTAGAGCAAGCAGAAAATTTTAACATAGGTAATAATTGCTTGGGACAGGGTAGTAGAATCATGGTCACAACTAGAGATAAGCAAATATGTAGTGAGTTTGATGAATGTGAAATATATGAGGTCAAGGAATTAAATGAAGATGAATCTCTTCAACTATTTTGTTAGAATGCCTTTCGTGAAAAATATGCTAAAGTTGGATATGAAGAACTCTAAACAAATGCAGTTGGCTATTGCAGAGGTAATCCTTTGGCTTTAAAAGTTTTAGGTGCAAATTTCCGTACAAAAAGCAAAGAAGTGTGGAAAAGTGAATTGGAAAAGCTGAAAATGATTCCCAATGGAGACCTCACGATGTGTTAAAATTGAGTTTCGATGACTTGGATCGTACTCAACAAGACATATGACATTGCATGCTTCTTCAGGCAGGAACATGAGTGCTTTCTTGCCCGCAACTCCTGTCGAGATTACACAGCAAGTCTATTGGATGCTTGCCATTTCTTTGCAACAAGTGGGATTGAAGTCCTTTTGAATAAAGCTCTCATAGCTTTTGTTAGAAGAAATGGGACGAGAGGTTGTTAAGCAAGAATCTCCCGAAGACCCCGGAAGAAGAAGTCGATTGTGGGATCCTGAGGAAGTGTACGATGTATTAAAATATAACAAGGTAATTGGAAGACTCAATTCCTTCTATTTGAAAATGCATGTATATATTTGATTATGTAATATAAGCAAGATGAGCATGTATGATTTCACATATTATTCTTCTAAATTTTGTTTGTCAGGGAACCGAAGTTGTTGAAGTTATACAATTCGATATTTCTGAAGTTGGTGATCTATACTTGAGCTCTACTTCCTTTAAAGGAATGACCAATTTAAGATATCTGAAAATCAGTAATAATAATTTATATCAACCACATGAGGGAAAATGCTACAATGTGCACCTCCTTGACGGTCTTGAGTTGATGTCTGATAAATTGAGGTTCCTTTATTGGGATGCATTCCCACTTGAGTCTTTGCCATCAACCTTTTGTGCTGAAAAGCTTGTACGACTTAGCATGAGCTGTAGCAAGCTTAAAAAGCTATGGGATGGAATCCAGGTACAAATTAATTAATGTGTTTGGATATACTTGTTATTGTTAATTTGTAGAGCAACATTCCTATACAACTAGCTTTTGCCCATCTATTCTATATATGGTTAATAATATTTACTTCTCTTTTAATGATTACGAACGGGTTTTAATGATTTTTAAACAATGTGATGTTTCTTTCTTCCTACAGAACCTTGACAATTTAATGGTGATTGAGCTTGATTGTTCCAAATACCTGATTGAGATCCCAGACTTATCTAAGGCACCAAAACTTGAAAAGGTATCTCTTCTTAATTGTGAGAGTCTCTGTCAGCTTCATCCATCCATTTTCTCTGCCCCCAAGCTTAAAAGTCTATATTTAAAAGGTTGCAAAAAGATTGAAAAAATGAAAACCAACATTCACTCAAAATCTCTCGAAACACTAGATCTCTCTGAATGTTCATCTCTTGTGGAATTTTCGGTGACATCAGATGCAATGACAACATTGTTCTTACGTGGAACCGCCATACATGAATTGTCTTCATCAATTTGGCGTAATAGAAAACTCAATCATCTCTTTCTAAGTGAATGTAAGAAGCTTAGCATTGTTGGTAAGAAGTTACTAAATGATCCAGCAGCGGTGCCTCTTCAGTTACTGGACCTTTCAGGATGCACGCAAATTGATACATTGAATCTGTGGTACATCCTTGATGGCCTGCAATCTTTAAAAGATCTCAATTTGAGAGAATGCTGCAACTTAGAAACCCTCCCTAACAACATCCAAAACAATTCAATGTTGGTAACTCTCAATTTAGATGAATGCACGAAACTTAAGTCCCAACCAAAGCTTTCGGTATCCTTGCAAGAATTGACAGCCTTTAACTGCATTTATCTCAACACAGACTCCATTCTTCGATCAATGCTTGAGAATGTGTTGCAGAGATACCTCACCAACTCCGAGGATATAAAAAAATATCTTTACGAATTGCCTTTCCTTCCAGGAGCCAATGTTTTGAGTGAGTTTGATTTTCATACAATAGAGGCTTCAATAGTTATTCCTCCTATTCCCAAATCAGGCTTGTATTGTTTTGTGTTTTGCGTCATTCTCTCCGAGGGTTTAGATGTTAAATACAACAGCGTTCGTTGTACTGTCTATGAATACAAAAAAGAAGTCTACCAATGTTATGTAGGTGGTAGGAGAGGGGAATTAATTTCAGATCATGTAGTATTACAGTGTTGGTGTGATAATTACAAATTGTTTTAGAAATATGCAATGATAAAAATGCCTTGAAATCTTATTCCTTTTCTTTTGTCCTTGGAATGTAAGCTTGAAGATGAGATAATCTTTTTTGTATTAATTAATCTCTCTAATAATTAGAGAAGTACCTCCTTCAAGAAAAATAAAAAATAATTAAAGGGCCTCACCAACGTGACTCCCTATTTCATGGTTTCCATTTTGGTGTACCTATTAAGCCCGAATACACATTTCTTCTCAAAAGTTCCTAAGCTATTCTCATGCTTCGAACTTTTTGTCTAGCCTTATATTTCCAACAACCTTCCTCCATTTTCATTTATAGGAAGAAAAGAATTCTGATTCTGGAATAAGATTTCAAGACACTTGTTACGGCTGGCCGTAACAGCTACAACATTTACGCCTGTGGCCCCTTCCTTGTTACGGCTGGCCATAACAGGTACAACATTTTTGGCTTGAATAATTGTCTTCCTTGATCATTTACTGACGATTTTAGAACTAACTGTTACAAAATCTGAAGTGTTGCAAAGTTGAAATTCACTTATTGATCAAGAAAAAAATACAAAACAGCCGTTTAGAACATTCGTTGTCTTTGAAGAGAGAAAAGACAACGAAGGTTCTAAGCTTGAAGAATTTAATCCTCCAAATAAAGTAATCGATTCTATGAAAAATACTCATGATATATTCTAGAACATTATGCTAGATAAATTGCAATAGCATTGTGTTGAAACAACACATTGGACATATCGGAAGAGTCAAAAAGTCTATTTCTCTTATTTCTCAAGCAAAAACAATAAGACAACGTCTAAACTTTTATTCAGCGGGATCCCTTGATGCAGAGGATTAGTAGCATAAAGTTGTATGCCTGTGATAAATTTATCTTTTCAATGTGAAAGTGCACCCATAAAGTTGTTAGAACCTTTTTCCCATCCTAATTAATTTTAGGTTTAATTACATTTTTGGCTCTCTAAGTTTTCAAAAGTTATGATTTTGGCCCCTTAAAAAAACAACTCATTTCAAGCCCTTTAATTTATTTTCTGTTGCAATTTTTAGTCCTCCAAACCAATTTTGACCAGTCAATGCATACGCCGCACACATGGATGCCACGTGTGTATTTTAAAAAAAAATGAAATAAAAATGCAACGTTTAAATTAAAAAAAAAAAATAATTTTTTTAAAAAATAATTAAAAAATACACACGTGGCGCCTACGTGTCCGTTGACTAGGTCAAAATTGGTTTGAGGGGCTAAAATTGCAACATAAAGTAAACTTAGGGAGTTTGAAAAGAGTTGCTTTTTTATGGGACCAAAATCACAACTTTTGAAAACTTAGGGGACCAAAAGTGTAATTAAATCTTAATTTTATTCTGTTGTCATGGCTTGCTTTTGTTGGTATTAATCAATAATATGATTTTTTTTATGGTACATAATATGATTGTTTTAATTCATGATACTGTTATATACATTATTGTGATGTTTCAAATTGTGAATATTTACCAGTATTTTACATATAAAATAACAATATTTAATACAAACACTATATGTTATGTCAATATTTTAAAAAGAGTCACGAATTTTCAAAATTTTATCATGTTGATTTTGCTATATCAATATTTATGTTAAGAATCCTTATATTGGTGTTGGTAAAAAAAAAAACTAGAACGGAACGGTGCAGTCCCCACACCAACCCAATGAAGTTATGAAATGTGTTTAGTAATCGGTGGGAAAGGAAACGCGTTGCCAAAGAGATGGCGAAGGGGTATAAGAATTGCAGTGCTGCTGAAAGGACACTTAAATTAAAGAGAAGACTTGCAAACAGTGCATCAAAAATAGCACTTATTATTTCAGATTTTAATTTATGTGACTTTGATATGCTATATATAATACTATGCATGAAATGAGCACTACCATAATTTCAACTTTAATTGCTATCTAAGTCATCAAATTTGTTTGTTACTATAATAACATCACTTTCATCTTTCACTTATTTTTGTTACTTTGCCAAATCATTTTCTTGTCATCTAATTCTTACTTTTCATCCCCAGTTTTTGTTTTTGTTGCGTGTAAGGTTGTGATTACTGCAAGGCATTACTTACAATGGCCATGTAACTAAGTATGACTTCTTCTTCTTCTTCTTCTACGTTTGCGGGGGTGGTGGCACCAAAAAAGTTTGACGTTTTTATTAGCTTTCGTGGTGAGGATACTCGTAGAAACTTCACAAGCCATCTTTATGAAGCTCTGAGCAAGAAAGTTATAACCTTTATAGATGACAATGAGCTTGAAAGAGGAGAAGAGATCTCGTCAGCACTAATCAAAGCTATTGAAGATTCATCTGCATCTATCGTCGTCTTCTCAAAAGACTATGCTTCCTCAAAATGGTGCTTGAATGAACTCGTCAAGATTCTAGAATGCAAGAAAGATAATGGACAGATTGTGATACCTGTTTTCTATGAAATAGATCCATCACATGTGAGGAATCAGAATGAAAGTTATAAATTAGCTTTTGAAAAACATGAGCAAGATTTGAAGCTGAACAAAGACAAATTGCAAAAATGGAAAAATGCTCTCACCGAAGCTGCCAATTTAGCTGGGTGGTACTCTCAAAATTACAAGTAAATAAAATAAATTATACATCTTTATTCATGTCATGACTCTGTTTCCAAAGTTTTAATATATACAACTACTTAAATCATGTTCATATTTTGTTTTCTATTTTTTAATGCTATATATGAATAAAATAGAAGTTTAAAACATTCATTATCTTCTCTCTGGCTTTGATTTATCACTTTTTGAAATAATTTATGTTCCTTTCTTTTTCTACAATCTTGGTCATAAATTTTATGTAATTAATATATGCACAACAAGAATGTTGACCTTCATTCCTCTTCTTCATATGGTAGGAATGATTCCATCTTCATTAAATACATCGTCGAAGATGTTCTGAAAAAATTGAATCAGAGACACCCATGTGAAGTTAATAAGCACCTTTTAGGAATTGAAAAAAAGTATGAAGAGGTTAAATCGTTACTGAAAATTGGGTCAAATGATGTTAGAGGCCTAGGATTATGGGGCATGGGCGGCATAGGAAAGACCACTCTAGCGAAACATTTATATTCCAAACTGTGTTCCCAATTTGATCATCATTGTTTACTCGAAAATGTAAGCCAAGAATCAACCAGATGCGGACCCAAAGGTGTACGTAATCAACTTTTTTCTAAATTGTTGGAGCTTCGTCCTGATGCACCTAATCTAGAAACCCCAATTCCCATGAGAAGACTTGCATGTAAAAAAAGTTTAATTGTGTTGGATGATGTGGCAACTTTAGAGCAAGCAGAAAATCTGAACATAGTTAATAATTGCTTGGGACCAGGTAGTAGAGTCATTGTCACAACTAGAGATAAGCAGGTATGTAGCCAATTTAATGAATGTGCAATATATGAGGTCAAGGGATTGAACAAAGATGAATCTCTTGAGGTATTCTGTTTGGAGGCTTTTAGAGAAAAATATCCCAAGATTGGGTATGGAGATCTATCAAAAAGAGCAATTGGCTATTGCGGAGGCAATCCCCTCGGTTTAAAAGTTTTAGGTACAAATTTTCGTACCAAAAGCAAAGAAGTGTGGGAAAGTGAACTGGAAAAGCTCAAAAAGATACCCAATCAAAGAATTCATGATGTGTTAAAATTAAGTTTTGATGGTTTAGATTGTACTCAGAAGGATATATTTCTAGACATAACATGCTTCTTCTTTTTGGGAAAATACGTAAGCCGAGATTTGATAACAACTCTATCGGATGCTTGCAATTTCTTTGCTGAAAGTGGGATTGAAGTCCTTTCAAATAAGGCTCTCATAGTATTTAGAATTTGTAATCTTATAGATATGCATGATTTGTTAGTAGAGATGGGACGAGAGATTGTTAAGCAAGAATCTCCTAAAAACCCTGGAAGTAGAAGTCGATTGTGGGATCCCGTGGAAATTTGTGATGCTTTGAAATGTAAAAAGGTAAGGGGATGGTTTCAATTACTTTTATATAAAAATGCATGTGTATATTTGATTATGAAATATAAGCAAGATAAATATGTATGACAAACTTGCTAATTATTATTCTAAATTTGTTTTTCAGGGAACCGAAGTTGTTGAAGTTATCATATTCGACATTTCAGAAATTAGAGATCTATACTTGAGCTCTGATTCCTTTAAAAGCATGACCAACTTAAGATGTCTTCGTATATTCAATAAAATGCAGCTGCCAGATGAGGGAAAACGTTACAATGTGCACTTCCTCCAAGGTCTTGAGTGGTTATCTGATAAATTGAGACACCTTACTCGAGTCCTTGCCATCGACCTTTTGTGCTGAAAGGCTTGTACGACTTGAAATGCGCGGCAGCAAGCTAAAAAAGCTCTGGGATGGAATTCAGGTATAACTTAATTAATGTCTCTGCATATACACACAAGGGCGGAGCCATATCGGGTGTATACCAATGACTATATTTTTATTCAATTTGTAGACTATTGTCTCAACTCACGCAACAAAGTAAAGTAGACTCATTGATAAAGTATTTGGGTGACATTGAAGTCAAAGTCACCAAACCCGTAAAGTAGACTCCAAGTCCGTTTTGAGCTTATACAAATAAATAAGTTTTTATGTATTTTCATAAAGTTGATACAATTTCAATAGCGAAAACTATAAATTAAGGTTTTGTCCAAATGAAAATAACTTAGACCATAATGTTTTTATGTTGTCCTAGGTTAACAAACCCCATATTATATACATTATTTTTAAAGGTGCATTCCAAAAGCCTACTCACACAGTTGCGTCACGGTTGATTCCCTCTGTTCTACATATGGTTAATTATGTTTATATTCTCTTTTAGTGAAGACTCATGCATGACTACGAATTGATTTTAATGGTCTCTAAACAATGTGATGTTTCTTTCTTGCTACAGAAGCTTGACAATTTGGAAAATATTGACCTTGATTACTCTAAAGACCTTATTGAGATCCCAGACTTATCTAGGGCCCCAAAACTAAAAGTGGTACTTCTTAGTTTTTGTGAGAGCTTGATTCAGCTCCATCCATCCATTCTCACTGCCCCCAAGCTTGAAGCTCTAGTTTTAAGAGGATGCAAAAATATTGAAAGCCTGAAAATCAACATTTCTTCAAAATCTCTCCGACGACTCGATCTCACTGATTGCTCATCTCTCATGGAATTTTCAATGATGTCAGAGAAAATGGAGGAGTTGTCCTTAACACAAACCTTTACACTTGAATGTTTGTCACTTATGTTTTGTAAGAGCAGCGATCAAATTCATCCAAGTTGTCTCAGTCTAAGTAGATGTAAGAAGCTTAACATTGTTGGGAGCAAGTTATCAAATGATCTTATGGACCTGGAACTTGTAGGGTGCCCACAAATCAATACATCAAATTTGTG
>Ga0099826_10004221_pt1 | contig 10019 bp, 7 predicted proteins | sample Mtrugardesep15_FD_76830 | JGI IMG/M metagenome (GOLD analysis project Ga0099826, IMG submission 76830) | Root nodule microbial communities of legume samples collected from California, USA - M. trunc garden sep15 | ecosystem: Host-associated > Plants > Roots > Nodule | place: USA: California...
TCAAAACATAGGGGACTGTTTTGTATTTAAATTAGTTAGGGGTCCATAACCGCAACTTTTGAAAAGATAGGGGTCCAAAAGTGCAATTAAGCCCAAATTATATCATCAAAGTGAGGTGCATTCTTCAAAGAAAAGTTTTAATGAGTAGATACATAACTAGATAGAATGAATCAAAGTATGGTTATTCACTGCATGAAGACTTGACCATTCCTTCTAGTTCTTCGAATAAATGATACGGATACAACACATATTTTAGTCAGATACATAATCTAGAATGAAGAAAGTACTTAGACACCAACTATTAAATTTAGAAACAGTGTATTTAGTCTTATTTTTTTTAATTTTCTTTATATAATAAAAAAAATTGTCTTTTTTTTTTTTTATATATATAAGATAAATTTAGGGTGAGATGATGGTGTCGCAATTAAAGACAGAGAAGACATCCAAGTTTAAAGAGCGCTTAACCTTCCTTAAAAGACACTGACGAGGTTTGAATCTCTGACTTTCGGGACCAAGATTTGTTGTTTTTTTTATGGTGGTCGGGATTTGAAAACTTTATATATATTATGTATTGTCCTTACAACTCTTAGAGTTAGCAATTCCATTTCTTAAACAACTCTTTTTTCAATTAATTAATTAATTATTAATAGAATCATTTTTTATTGAATGAATAAATGGTCAATTTAGTCCATAAATTGTTGCTCTCTCCGTCCCATTTCACACATATTAAGAAAAAGTGTATAAGTGAAAAAGAGAAAAATAGTTGAGTGTCTTGTTAAGTATTAGTGGATTCATTCTTATCATAAATGCAAAGTATAATATATTAAACTAGGAGTGATAAAGTAGTATTAATTAGAGTTATAATTGAAGAAAAAAAAATATTATTGTATTGAAAAGTGAAATGAATCAATTTTTTTACGACTATTATTTTACAAATGACTTAGTTATTATGGGATGGAGGGAGTACTCTACCACCAATTTGATCTCTTATCTATTAAAATTAACAAAAAAAAGTTTTTAAACTATGAAAAATACATCAATGTGGTCCTTGAACTATATTATCCGTCGTCAATCTGGTCCCTAGATCAATCAACTGAAGAACCAAATTGATATATTTCTCAGATCTTTTAGTATCAGTTGATTTTAAAAGTTTATGTACCAAATTATGAGATAATTATACTTTTGTCAAACTAATGTGACAATTTTTGTATATATATTTGAGTACATAGTAGTACAATGTCAATTTGTCGGATATATCTCTCTATCTGTACCAAAAAAAGAAAAAACTAAAAAAAAATAAAAATTACTTGGCTTTATTTGAAGGCAACGTTCAAAGCCAATCACGTCACGTTGAATTTTCTCAAGAACAAGGCCAGATACAGTTTGAATGACCAAAGAAAGTACCAAATAATAGTCCCTACTCAAACGAAAAACAGAAAAAATAGGAATGATCACATCATTATTCACATGCCTTTTGAGAGAAGAAAACTATGAACTTTTTCCAACAGTAAGGGAAGATTCATAGTTAGAATAGTTCCAAGATGAAGGCAAGATTCAACTGCATGTATTGAGTGTTATTCCCGTATTCTTTTGCTCAAGAATCGGGTTGCATACATACATATATGAAAATAACATCAAACTTGAAATCAAAAGTTTTCATTAAAAAAAACAAAAAAAGTTTATCAATTTTGATTAGATTGATTGATTAATTTTCGTTTCATTATAAACTTAACTTTATTAAAAAAGTTATGCAATTTATTTATATTTAAAGATTTTCGTGACGAAACTCACACACATTAAAATACATAGAAAATAGGTATTGTTTAAATCCTTGACCAGCATATTAAATGTATATACGATCTTTTATCATGAGATGTGTACACTTCAATCTTACACAAAATATATATATATATATATATATATATATATATATCAAAAGAGACATTTATATTAAGGTATTTTCTTTTGAGAAAACTCAATCTAAATGACCAATACCAAATCTAAATGCATAAATCTCAACTGGTCTTACCAATCAATATTGGTGGCTTGGTCCATTTTGTCCTTTACTATATGATTCAGATTCATAAAAATATTTTTCGTATGCAACATGCAAAGAAACACTATATAGAAAGAAGAAGAAGAAGAAAACAACATCATAGGAATCTCAAAAACACATGAACTACTTCAAAGTTCAAACCAAACATTCCCCTATATTTACTTATTTGATTTGATTATTATTAATGTAAAATGGCAATCCTTAAAATAAGCAAAAAACATCACAAACGTTTCAACAACCCTTTCCCTTCTGCACCAACCACCATCCCTAATGTCCAAGGCTCTCTATTCATCAATTCCAAAGGTTTATCTTCACAAGATCAAACTTTTTCAATTGGCAATGATTTTCAGCTTTCTTGGTCCACAATCAATGGAGGGCATTTTTCAATCTCACATCTTTCTCAGAAAACTAGACCAATTTGGTCTACAATCTCAGGAAAGGCCTTTGTTTCAGCTGCAGTTGTTGATACAGAGATTGAAGAAAGTAGAGGATCTTTTCTTGTTAAAGATAAAGATGTTCATTTGATATGTAATCATCAAACCATTGATGACATTAGGATTATCAATGAATTTGGTGATCATTTGGAATATGAAGTTGATGATTTGGATCAGAAAAGTTCTGCAGAAGTGACAAAGTTTCCTCCTACTTTGGTGATCACAGGAAGGCTTTTCAATATGAGTAAGAAGAAGAAAAGGTTTCAAAAATATGGAATTCAAGGAAATATACAGTTTGAATCAAAAGGGCCATTTGTGTATGCAAGGTATTGGGTTTTGTTCAATCAGAAAAACAAGCATGAGGTTGGTTTTCAAGTGAAGATTGAGAAACTTAATTTTAGTTCAAGCAATAAGGTGGTGTCTCCAGAAGCTTCTGGAATTTACAAGGGTTTCAAGAAGAGGTTGAGTAGTAGAAAAAAGAGGTTAGGTTGGTGTTGGTACCTATCGAGGCCGAGAGGGTTTGTTTTGGTTTCTTCAGTGGAGGATGAAAGTGGAGTGATGGAAATACCAAAACCAAAGGAGTTCAGTAGGGTTTGGTTGACATATGAAAGTGATGAGAATGAGAGGTTTTATGGTTTTGGGGAACAGTTTTCTCATATGAATTTCAAGGGGAAAAGGGTGCCTATCTTAGTTCAAGAACAAGGTATTGGAAGAGGTGATCAACCTATCACTTTAGCTGCTAACTTGGTCAGTTACAGGTAGAGCAATTCAACTGCTTCATATGCGTAATTCCATTTTTTGTATCGGTAGGAATCAAATTCAGTACCCTGAGGTTTACAACACTGACACACATTGCACACCAAGCACATACGCTAGACTACGGTTGTAAGTCATAAGCTATTATATATATAGTTTACAGCACAATGATAGCATTTTATTGGTATTGACAGGGCAGGAGGTGATTGGAGTACAACATATGCTCCTTCTCCATTCTACATGACATCAAAAATGAGGTCTCTTTACCTGGAAGGATATGATTACACTATCTTCGATCTTACAAAACTTGACAGAGTACAGATACAGGTATTGTTACAATATTATGACAGAATTTAATTTTGATACACCGTTGTTGTAGGACCTTTTACGTTTTCAAACAATCACAACCAATCGTATATGTGATTTTTAATATAGTTTTAATTAAAGAGAAACATTTTTAATGATCTGATGATTATAATTGATTGATAGTGTAATAATTTAGGTGTTGATGGCTGATAGAATTAATCATATACATCGAGAAAATTGAGCTGTATATTACTCTGCGTAACAGAATAATATGCCGAACTATTATAATGTGTTATGTATATCAGAAATCATATGGCTTAAATCCTTATATATAAGTATATGAAATGAAATTTGGTAGTTTCCAATTTTCTGTACACTGGAGCTTGCAGATATATGGAAACTCAATTGAAGGACGGATATTGCATGGGAACACTCCTTGTGACCTAATTGAACATTTCACAGAAACCATTGGAAGGCTACCAGAGCTTCCAGAGTGGATAATATCTGGGGCCATAGTTGGAATGCAGGGGGGCACCGATGCTGTACGCCGTGTTTGGGATGAATTAAGAACTTATGACGTTCCTGTCTCAGGATTTTGGTTACAGGTAATCCCTCACAAAAACACTCAAAGAAATGACCGAAAATTATTTCTTGGAAGTTTCAATAAAAACTTGTAATCCATATTTCTCAGAAGTTTGCGAAATTTCGTTGTTTACTTATTAAAACTGCGCAGGATTGGGTAGGGCAGAGAGAAACCATGATCGGCTCACAACTTTGGTGGAATTGGGAAGTGGATGAACAAAGATATTGGGGTTGGAAGGAACTTATCAAAGATCTCAGCACTCAAAACATAAAAGTTATGACGTATTGCAATCCCTGTCTAGCTCCGGTAATGCTTCTCTTTATTCACTTCAAATATGAATAAATATTGTAATCACTGTCACATAATAGTTCAAGTACTTCATAACAGTTCTCTTTCATTTTTCTCAAAACTTCATTTCTTTCTCGTCAAACAAAATGATAGTACAAGTGCCATATTAGGAAGATCACGATTGCGGTAATGTCACTAACATGATTGTATTCTCTGACACTATAGGTTGATGAGAAGAATAACAAAAAGAGAAACCTTTTTGAGGAGGCAAAACAGTTGGACATATTGGTGAAAGACAATAATGGGAATGCATATATGGTCCCAAATACTGCCTTTGATGTGGGAATGCTCGATCTAACTCACCCAAAAACTGCAATTTGGTTCAAGCAGATTCTACTTGAAATGGTGGATGATGGAGTTAGAGGATGGATGGCTGATTTTGGTGAAGGCCTCCCCGTTGACGCAGTTCTATATTCAGGTTTTTATTATCAATTCTCATATCTTTCTTACGCTCAAAAGGGGTTTTCGAAGTGTCTGTTGATAGAAATGTACAGAAAATAAAAAAATAAAAAAAAACTGAAAATGTAAGAAATTAGTTCATGATATTAGCTGCAAAGTACAAATTTTCGGTTTAATGTGTGCATCATATTAAATAGACAAGATTATTCTTCAATAGGATCCTGAATGTGTTTATCATTGCCATGTGCTACTTATACCTACGTAGTTATTTGTTGTAGAAACTAAAGGAGAAAAAAAATAAGAGAATAAAACAATCTTACAAGGATTTAATTCATATATACCTTCCGTGTAAAGATATTTTATACTGTCAATCAATCATAATCGTCAGATCATTAAAAATATTTGACTTCAATCATAACTATATCTAAAGTCACACGTAAGATTGGTTGTGATTTGTTCACCGTGTAAAACTTTACACTGACTATATCAAAATTAAACTCATACAACAACTTGTACTTTCATATATGTGCAGGTGATTGTTGTATTAACATTTTGTACTTTGCATATCCAGGTGAAGATCCTATTTCAGCTCATAACAGATATCCAGAACTATGGGCGAAAATCAACAGAGAGATTGTGGAAGAATGGAAAAGTAATTCCTTGAAGGAAGACAAAGAAGATGGTTTGGTTTTCTTCATGAGGGCTGGTTTTAGAGATAGTCCCAAGTGGGGAATGCTATTTTGGGAAGGAGATCAAATGGTTAGTTGGCAAGCAAATGATGGAATAAAGAGTTCTGTTGTTGGTTTACTTAGCAGTGGAATTTCGGGATATGCCTTTAATCACAGTGACATTGGAGGATATTGTACAGTTAACTTACCTATAGTTAAATACAGAAGAAGTCAAGAATTGCTTTTGCGTTGGATGGAGCTTAATTCTTTCACCACCGTCTTCCGCACCCATGAAGTAAGTAAAAATACCTGCAATATGACATATTTTATCTTTATCTTTATCATCACTTCAGAAGTGCTTAGCACAACTATATTCAGCATAGCAATAGTCTTGTCCATGAGTGAAGTTTTTCATTTTTTGACATTATACTACATTACTCTGCATAAATATAAGGATTCGACTCTTCGAACGTGAGCAACTCACTTTAGAGTGTAGAGTCTGTAATATAAACTATTGATGAATAAATCAATGGTTGATATTACATTCTCACGCATATAAATCATGAGTGTTAAATTAGCAATGAGTCACTGATGCTATTCCTGCAAGCAGGGAAACAAACCATCATGCAACAGCCAGTTTTATTCAAACCAACAAACTCTGTCACACTTTGCGCGGTCCGCAAAAATATACACAGCATGGAAATTTTACAGAATTCAACTAGTGAAGGTGATCCTAAATTTATTATCTTTACACAAATATTTTAACCAAGTACAAAGCAAACTCAGCAGGCATTTAAAATGGTATTTTTCTATATTCTTATGTAAACAGGAAGCGGCACAGAAAGGATTGCCTGTATGCCGCCACCTATTTCTCCATTACTCTAATGATGAACATGTTCATAACTTGAGTTATCAACAATTCTTGGTTGGTTCTGAGTTTCTAGTGGTGCCTGTCCTCGACAAAGGAATGAAGAAAGTTAAAGCTTATTTTCCATTGGGAGAGAGTAGTAGTTGGCTACATATTTGGACAGGGAAAGTATTTTCAAAACAAGGAAGTGAATCATGGATAGAAGCTCCAATAGGTTATCCTGCTGTATTTATTAAGGTTGGTTCCATTATTGGAGAAACCTTTTTGAATAACCTAAAAAATTTAGGCATTCTTCAATGAAGCCTTCATTGAAGAAGGATGAATCCCAACCAACGGGGGATGGGTCTAGTGGAAGGGGACTGGTCTCTCCCAACATGGCAAACTAAGGTTTGAATCGTGCTGAGAGAGATGCCGACATTTAGTGTCCGACAGTGCCTCGAATAGGATTGCTTCCAGTGGAGGAAACTTATGAGAAACCAAAAAAGAAGGATGAATCTCAGAAATGTAGCATAGTTTGTAAGTAAGTTTTCAATTCATGCATGTGAATAACTTGTATCATTGTAATTGAAGCTAGTGTACAGAAATAGGTGTAAGAATCTGAGTATTCAATCATTTGGCACCACAAAGGGATCATGAAGAAGAAAACAATGTATATAGGATGATAAAAGTAGCTTAATTGGATCTCAATGCATTAATCAAGTTTGAGATTACACTCTCTGGTCAGCTTTGATATTTGATTATATTTTGTATGACACTGGAAATGCATTCTGCTCGTGTTGAATTTCATACCAAAACATGAAGATACAATTTTACAATGCTATGTGACCTTTAAAGTGAAGTCAAAATCTAGAAGGTTGCAATGATTATGGGAAAGTAAAAAACTAAATGGAAATTTCGCTTATTAGTGATCATTTACTCAGTTTTACTAAACATCAAAACAAGCAATTAACCAAACTACATACAATACAACAATAACCACTCTTATCCCACTAAGTAGGGTCGGCTACATGAATCAAACGACGTCATAATTTTCTATCTACTAACATATTCAATTTAAATGATTAATGCTATGTTTGGAATCACGATGGGTACCCTACTTAACGCAGGCCACTTGAAGCATGAATATGTTAACAAGACATTGGGATGCAATAATTGATTGTCCAATGCATAAGCAAACAAATGGACTTTATGAAATTGAAAGAACAACTACTATGTATTGATGTTTTTTTATATAAAAAAAATAAAAAAAACTGTTTGTGTTGAATGGACTTTATGCCATCAAATGAGAGTTATGAACATGTTTAAGCACATAAGCACTTTAATTAAGTTACAAATAGATTATTTAGATATTCAGTAATTAAACTACACTTACCAAACATCTTAAAACTTAAAAGTGACCTTGTTATGAAAAAACTCCCAAACAAAGTGACAATCCTGAGTTGAGTACTCAAAAAAGAATGCATGGACACAGAAAGATAGTGTGCAATGAGACTGAACTTACAGAAACCCTTCAACTTTCAAACATGATTGTGTGCAAGTTGAGGAGAACTAGCAAATGGAATTTCCTCTTCCATGTTGAAACAAAAGAAATGTTGAATCAAATACAATTCAAATGAACAGAAAAAGTAGTTTGTGTTGTTCTTTTTTCATGCTTTGAAATGGCATGGCATATTCTGTCTGAATATCTCTTGGCTTCACTTTTGTGGCATATTCCTTTCTGATACCCATTTTTGTCTAAACTACAACAAAACTCTTCCTCAAAGAAATTTCTATCACAGAAAATGCCAACGTGAGTCTAAAAACACAATGAAAAAAAAATCTTTTACCAATTGTTGTAATTTTTATACTACAAAATTTCTTTGTATTTCTTTGAATGAAAGCTTTTCTTTAATGTGTGTATCTTAAAGATAATGTTAATAAATTATAAATATAAAATACATCACTGCAGTTATTTAAGAAAAATTGTTTTATCTTTTTTTATTCAATGTTTATTATCTGGTTTTTAACATGTACATAAAAGACACATGTCAACAAAACTTTTTTTTAAATTACTGTTAAGAAGCTTGTAGTCCACTTCAATCTCCACAATTAAAACTATTTCTACATAATAATAACGAGTGCATTATTTAAAAACAATATGTTAAAAAAAACAATAATACACTTAAAAAAAATGATATGATGAGTGAAAGACAACATTATATCCCCTTACTAAGTTATTGAAAGTTATTCAGGTTATTTTGATTGATTACACTATAACTTACTTTCTAAAATGAAATAATCAAACACAGCTCAGGAGCTGGTAACTTTTGAAGGGTAACATCTGAATGCGTATGATAAAATTACACAAAGTTGAATCAGAAAAATGTGCACTTGTCAGATTTGAAGAAATCAAATTAGATTTCAACAAGACTTCAAAAAATCTCCCAGCAACTGCAAATGACTACTCCATCTGGCCAGTGAATAATGCCTTCAAATCGCAAAAATGCCACCGAGGAGAGGAATACAACAGGATCGCCTGGCTTCAATTAAGAGAAACATTTGATCTTCCACTAGCATATCGAAAAATCTGTGCTTGACTACGATGTAATGTATGGTTAATAAGAAAAACATCCTATTTTTCCACACCCTGTTGCATCATCAAATATCCAGCTGATCAAGATCAATCATGTTTGCAGCATTTTGGATTAACTCCTTCCGAACATCCACCTGATATAAATTAAAATTAAAAATTCAGATTATGACACTGCATTAACAACTAATAAGCTGACTTGTGATTGTTTGCGTTCTTGCATACCTAAGAATATCTACACGGTCAACCAAGGAAAGCATTCAAGTATTTTTAAGCTCATAGCACAATACAATATGTAATGCATGATAATAGTTGAGCAAAAACAACAGGAACATAACCAACTGACCATCACAACTTTTGTAATACCACCTAGGTTTCCATCGACGAGACTAAGTGTGTGTTTAGATAAGTGTAAAACATTATTTTGAATGAAATTGATTTTGTAAAACTGATTTAGATAAAATTGAGTTTGAAGTCATTTGTGTTTGTATTTTTTACTCTAAATGCAAGTTTGAAGTAAAACTTGGCATAAATTTTTCAACCAAACACAACTTTGAAATCACAAATTACTGGTCAACTTGGGTTTCTCTAAAATTTCATGCAAGAAAAAAATTCACAAAAAAATAATCAAAATATGATGGCAATTGTGCACATTACCCGAGCACCCATAAGAGAGGAAAAAACAATATTTGCTTCAGCTGCATCCTCAACCGTTAACTTCTTCAATAACCTCTGTTCTGGATCCATGGTTGTCTCCCACAGTTGTAAAGGCATCATCTCTCCCAGCCCTACATTCATAAAACAGACAAGACCATATTGTTAGTACAGAACGATATACACATTGTCAAACAATCAGGTCAGAGAAAAACAATTATTCAGCATTGGGGAAACATATGAGCCTTATATAGTGAACAGAGAGAAGTGCATGAACTGAAAGAAACATAATTCTACCATAAGAAACAAACAAACAACCTAGTTTTTTATCATACCTTTGAACCTTTGCATGTTGTATGATGCATTAGGGGCGAATGA
>Ga0099826_10004223_pt1 | contig 10018 bp, 6 predicted proteins | sample Mtrugardesep15_FD_76830 | JGI IMG/M metagenome (GOLD analysis project Ga0099826, IMG submission 76830) | Root nodule microbial communities of legume samples collected from California, USA - M. trunc garden sep15 | ecosystem: Host-associated > Plants > Roots > Nodule | place: USA: California...
AGGGGAGGGAAATGTAATTCAAGCTTCTCTTAGGGGAGGGGAGTGAAATATTTTCTAATATATTTTGAATAAGAGGGGAGGTGAGTGTATATTTTAACATAAGAGGGGAGAGAGTGTAATTCAAGCATCTTTGAGGGAAGAGAAGTGTAATTTACTCTATTTAATATAATTTAAGAAAATCTCAATCTTGTGTTGTTCCATCATGTACAATGCATAAAGATGTGTTAGGCCCAACCACAAATGTAGGAGTTAAACTAGAAGAGACTTGTGTAATGTCATTTGGGTGTGGAAAATTGCTCATTAGGCATCCATGTGTGCTCCCAGGAACCCTGAACTGATTAAAATACTTCCAACATCAGTTAATTACCGTTGTTGTCAAGAACGGTAGTTAACTATCTGTTACAGAGAAAAATACAATGTGTAAAATTGAAATGCACAATTAGGCATAAAACTGCCCGTCTATATTTTCTAGAAGCAACATTCATATTTTTCAGAAGTTCCAAGAGTACTTGCATTTTCTTCACCTTTCTCTCTTTCTTTTTCAGTTTCTCAGCTTGCAAAATCAAACGAGTCGGTTGACTCACTTTTTGTTTTGTCTTACTGTCAGCTTGCTCTTGACCAAGCTTTCCATCCACAACAATCTTGCACATTTCCTTTCTCCACCCCATGAAATTTTTTGACGGTTTGGCCACCCATAAATTAAATTGTCAAAGTAAGGATACCTTTGTTGTCTGGTAAAACCACTTATGTACTTCACTTGTTCCTTAGATAACCCCAAACTTGATAGAAGGCACGCACCACTTTCATGAGCTTGCTCACAGAAGTCACAAAAAATATTGTTTGTTGACAACTTGGTCACTTCTTATGCTTCCAACTTCTTAACAACACCTCTATCGTTACTTTAGGAGCGGTATTTGTTCAAGGGTGTGTTGTCAATCAATTCTAAGATTTTTGTGGTTGTTTTGTTCTTCATGGTACCTCATGTTGATGCGGCCAAAAGTATGCGAGTTTGCGTCTTCAGACCATTTGTGAAAATTAAGGTGATCTCCATGTCGGAAAAATTATGCCCTAGACATCTCTTGAGTAGAAGCTTGTAACTTTCCCACTGATTCAGTTTGGAAAACAAGCAAAATAGGTTTCTGCCCGCAACCATGCGAAAGAGCATATGGAGTGACACGCAAGGGCCGATGAGGTAATAACTCATGTGCGAATTTTGCAGTTTTTGTCCCTTTTTCAAGCGTTCTTCTCTCTTGAAATGCCTTGGAATTTGAGATGAATTTTCTTTGACTTGAATTGTCATAAAAAACCTTATAAGAACCATTGATTTTCATCTTCATATCCTGGATCCTTCACGTGATGTTTTGTTTTGCCGATTTACGTGACTTCTCAGTAAAAAGACACAAAACACTTATGACTTTGCATGATTTAGGATAAAAGTGAATTACAAAAATTCAAATGAAAACAATACAAAATGTTCCTCAAACGATAAACGTAGCCTTCAAATACCTTATTTGGCTTCAAATACAAAGACCTACATACACCAAATGGAAAAATAATATAACTAAAAACATAGCCTAAAATATAATATGATTCTCCATCATCAATCGCTCAATTATTTAAGTTGAGGACCTACACTCTCACAGGTAATTGAAATATAAGTATAGTAAAAATTCCTAAAGTGTCATCTAAAGGAACCACTTTTACCTATGAATCTTAGAACTTCACCACATACCCTTACTTGTCCCTAATAGATTAGATGGATAGGCCTAACCTTATCTTACAAGAGGAAGAGAATAAAAGTCATATGTAAATATTCAAAATATAAGCCAGAAGTACCTCTGTAACCTATTTCTAAGTTCAATCACACTTCCTATGGTTGCGAAACCATTAAGCCTGATACATACAAAAATTAAATAGATATTAAATCATAACCAAATAAAATACTTAGAACTAATGGGATCCAACAAACGAATAGAATTTCATCTTAGAACCCTAAATCAATACGTGTTTCCTCATGGTAGCTATAGACAAGTTACATAAGAATTAAAACATATACTCTCAGAAAAAGGTTGAGGAGAGACTGCTCCGTTGATACTCCTAGCGCTTGCCTTCTTATTGAACCGCCAAGTTCTGAATGAGATTTTGTGCATGAAAGCTCTTGTATTTATAGGCATATTTCCATATGGGTTTGGGTTAAAACAACTAGGCTTTTTCCTCCAACCCACAAGGAAAATACAACAAAGAGCTGTATTTTTCCAGAACCACAACATAAAGCTTGTTCTCTCTGTTCCACATGCCTTGTTCGTGGCTTCATCCCCTAGTACCAATTTTTTTTCTTTTTCTTTGTCATTTTTACTGTTTTCGTATTATAGATTGGTATTGGGACTTGAGATAGAAGTTCTTCAACTTGTATGTCTTCAAAAGTCTCTTGAATCTTCATTCCATATCTTCCATTTTTTGTGAGTTGTCTTGAATCTTCATTCCATATCTTCCATTTTTTGTGAGTTGTCTTCCATTTCGGTTCAATCACTTTTTAAGCCGGTTCAACCAATCTTAAAAGTTTAAGTGTGAGTTCACTCACGCTAAAAAATGCCGAGCTGGAGTCAAATCCGCTGAGTTAAAGGAATGAGTAATTTTGAAAGGGAAAAGAACAATTTTTTAAATTCTATAGGTAGGAAATTTTAGTGCCCACAGCTATTTAAAAGAAATAGGGATACTTTGTTAAATCAATTAAATAGGGATCCGATCTAAAAAGTAGCGATCGGAACGAGAATTAGGACCCAATGGTGGTATTTTTGACATTTTGAGGTGTTGGGAGCAATTGAAGATGTTTAAAGAGCAATTTTCGACAATTTTTAGTTTGGAGTCCTGAAGGCCAAAATAGAAGATTGCTTTATGCGTCTTATGGATTGCTTAACCTCTGAAATAAGTTGATTGGAAGTTACACTCCGTTGCAAAAAACAATGAACTGGTCTTATCTCCCAATATATTTTGTTCGATCATAAGTTACGATTCGATAAATCCGAGAAGCTTTTGAGTAAATTGAGGAGTCCGTAAACCAATCACCGTAAAAAATACACCTCCAAACATACGACAATTTTTTTTTTATATATATATTTATATATATAAAAAAAAAATACATCATGAAAATAAGGTAAACATTGTTTATATAGCATCATGCATACCATGAACATAACACTCATTTTATAACTGAAATGTCATAGACACAGGTGGTAATACATGTCAAGTTTATTCACGAAACACCCTGTAACTTACAAATCATACACAACACCAGTAGAAGTAGAGTACATACCCAGCCAACATTACATGAAGCATGGTTTTCTGGAAATCTATCCATGTCAACTTTATTCATATTGAACACCTTACTAACTTAATTAAAAATAGTTCAAACTTCCTGTGGAAATACAGGTGAAATTTATTCATGAAAAACTTCATGAAACTTCAAAGACTTCCTCTCCTCCTGTATAAATATATATACTAGGAGGACTTTATTGAGAAACATTGTTTTATAATTTAAGAACCATAAACAATTCATGTAGACATACAGGTAAACTTTATTCATGAACACCACACTCCAACAACAAAGAAAAGCCCTTGATTTGTCAATAGTTGTTATCACTTATCGTCATATTGCATTCCAGGAGCCTCACTCAACCTTGACATCTAAAAATTAAAAGAAAAATATATTAGACCGTTCCTGACAGCTAAAACAGTTCCAAACTTTGAAAACGAAAAGGAAATTAGGCGAAAACTATTCACGAGTATGGAGATTAGGACCCAAACATAATCATAAAGTCAAATGCAGGTTCACTTCCATATTTACAAAGCATTGTGAGAAAATGTTGGGATATCAAATTTTGGTATTTTCATTATTTGTTAGATAGTTCTAATTCTGACAATTATATGTTTTCGGTGATAGTAAATCAAATTAAATCCTTTATGATTTCTAAACTTTTTATGCTCATTTGCTGCTCAAAGAAAAGCTTAGTTTTCAAGGCTAGGATGATGGAACGCAATGATAATATAGTTCTCAAATGACAACCGCTTCCTATGGCAAATTATCAACTACACCAAGATGATCAAAGAAGACCAAAATAATTCAGGTCGAACATATATTTATTTAACACTCCAAATTCCCCACATATGTATACGACAGAAACAACGGACAATTATTAGATGATGAAATGAGCTCCCAATTCAAATGATAGCAATTGATAGAAATTAGCATATGATATATATGCTTGAAAATCGAGCCAATATAATAAGCATGTGTTGCATGTCCATGAGAATTAATTAATAGTTAATAGAGGTGAAATTAGTTAATCTGCATATATGAATGTTCATGAGAATTATATAATCATATATGTACTTACATGTCATGGAAATCTGTCACTATACAAATCAGCAGGTCTGCTTTTCCTCCTCAACTGTTGCATGATCACAGAATTTATATCACTTTCTGTACACTCTCCATCAATTGTCACCTTCAAATCCATTGGTATTTGATCACCATGATGGAAAACTTTGGTGTTGTCGCATTGGGTGAACGACACTTGTTTCAAACATGGAAACTTCAAAGTGGAACTCCCTGAGTAAAAACTTCCAAGTTTCGGTAACAAGCTAAGGTTCAAAATCTCAAGTTTGATGAATATCATATTATCTTCTAGATCTTCCTTTTCAATTTTACCTTTACCTTTGTCTTGTTCTTCAGGTTCATCTTCCTCTTCAATTTCACTTTCACCTTCATCGTCCTCTTTGATTTCATCTTCACCCTTACCTCCATCTTGATTTTCACCTTCACTTTCCTCTTCAATTTCACCTTTACCTTCCTCTTCGATTACACCTTCATCTTTATCGTCCCCTTCTCCTTCATCTTCATCTTCCTCTTTGATTTCACCTTCATCTTTATCTTCCTTTCCATCTTCACGTTCACCTTCACCTTCATCTTCATAGCGTCTTTCACCTTCACCTTCAACTTTAACTACATCTTCAGCCTCATTTTCATATCTATATCCATCTGTCTCTTCATCTCCATCTTGACTTTCATCTTCATATTTATATTCATCTCCCTCTTTAGCCACTATTGCTTTCAACAATTTACAGTTGGCTATGTTCAACTCCCTCAGTGCATGTAGTGTCTTGGCGGTTGAGGATGTAAACAAGTATTTGAATTCACAACAGTTCCTTATATCAAGCTTAATCAGGTTGGAGAAAGACACAGTGGACGGTGTTAAGTTTTTCAAACCATCACAATCCCAAACAAGCAAGGTTTGAAGATTTTCAAGGAAAGGGTTCATCCAGGAGTGATCTAATCCAATGGATTCAAGGTGGGACAGACTACGAAGCTCCAATTCTTCAAGTTGTGATAGGATTTTTGTACAATCTATGTCAAAGGTTTGAGATGGGAATATCTCTTTGAAGTCACTATCACAGACCACAAGCTTTTTAATGCTAGGTAGTAGTGCCTTATAATGAAAGACAAACGGATATTCAACTGATTCATCGTGAAAACTCTGCAAAACGAGGGAATTCAATTCTTGGAAATCAACATGAAGTTTTCCTTGCTCAATCATCTTGGCTTCTTCCTTACCAAGTGAAAGTGCCTCCAAGCAGGGAGTAACCTTGGATTCAAAATAAATAAGAAAGATGAGAAGGCCAAATTCGGAATGCAAGTATATGAGAAAAACTTAAGTAAAATAAAGTAACATTTTCAAAAAGTATGCCATAAAGCAGCACAAAAAATAATTATATTTGAGAATAAATTAATTAGAAAGAACCATTTACTCTCTATATATGAAATCCTGTGCAGCAAAATCTTGGAAAAAATGGCCTTAATTATGGCCACGTCTGCTGTCTGTTATTGTACCACTTTGTCTGTGTTTATTACAGTAGTCAATGGAACGAGATATCTAGTTTGATGGTTGAAGGGGTGGGTTTAATCCCACATTGCCTAGAGACATGGCCTCTGTATTCTTATAAAGCTTGAACAATCTTAGGCATAATCCGAAATACAACTACGAAACCCTCAAACTATTTCATTTTTTGTTATATATACAAAACTATGATCTAGCTGGGCTATTTCAGCAATTGCTTCACCAAATAGTAGAAATAATTTCGTACCATGGTAAAATGGTATTTTAAGATGGTTAATTAATAAAAAATTGGGATATGAACTTCTTCATGGATTCATCATGATTATTAAAAAAAAACTTTATTTAACCAAAATGCCTACTAAACTACTACAATATCATTCAATCTTTTCATAATTTTTATAAAAAATACACAAGAGACTTGACATTTTTTTATGCATTTAGCAAATAAAATATCTATTAAATTCAATTTCTTTTTCATAAACAATATTCACCCATCTTTGTAATAATTGTGAAAGTAAATTTTATATTTAGGGGTATTTGAAATAGCTTGTGTAATTGTTTGAAAGAGCATATAAAAATAGTTAATAATATGTTCAAAAGATGTTTATAGTTCATTATTATAAGAATTCAAAATAACTTACAGAAATGTTTTATACAGATCTTATGCAGAGTTAATCTTATCAGCTCTTCAATTGTATACATAAATTCTCATATGATAAACACTTACTGAAATTGTTTATCCAAACACGCCTTAAGTATTATGGATATTTAAAAAAAGCAGCAAAATGTTGCAAAATATTATGAAAAGTTCATAATTTTCATAGTTTAGTAATATGTCGTACATATTTACCTGTCACTTAATCATATCAAAGGAGTGAGAGATGATACTCCCAAAATTTTAAGTTATTTGTAATTGTGTAATTGACAGTGCAACTAAAACAAGGACTTCAACAATCCAAGGTGTAAAGATAATTAACAGTGCAACTAGTATATCACATTCCAACGCATCTTATATATATGCATACATATCAAGCCTAGACATGATGCTTGATCAATGGCCATCTAAAACTAAAATGTTTTGCAGAAAAATCTTAGGGAAGAGAGACAACATATTAAAGAAGCAATAAAAAAAAAATCATTTTTTCAAATGACAGTTACCAACAAATCATTTGGCTGATTGTCTTTAACCCCTAAGACTGTACATTAGGATTGCAATAGAATAATAACATAGCTTAATAGACATAAATACATATTAGGTTTTTATATTGGGCCTAACTCATCCTTACAAGGTAGTCTTGTAAGGTGAGGGGTGCCGCTCATTATAAACTCTAATCAGGCAAAATTATAACACGAGGCCATTTGTATAAACAATGTAACAGTCGTACCTTTTCAAGTGAGACAAATGCTTGCTGATTTGTAAGAGAATTACCCTGACACTCGTGTGAACTGTGAAATTCTGTTGTGAAAAAATTCAGCTTGGGACAACGCACAACGTGTAATTCTGTTAATGTACTGCATTCTAAAATGTGCTTCTCAGGATAAATGCAACTCAGATTGTATAAATTCCACAATTTCAAAAAGGTTGCTCTTGGGAACATAATAATTTCTTCAGTTGCTTCTCCAGTGGCTGTTTTGTCCTTGGCAACAATTTCCACTAAATTTTCACAGTTTTCCACGCGAAGCTTTTCCAGACTTGGAAGGTTAAGACTTCCTTCAGGTCCAGTCTTTGTATAAACAAATATTGCCTCAACAGAATTACATTTTCGAACTTCCAATGATTTCAAGTTTCTCAGGAAAGGAAGCAAATGAGAAGGTAGTATCACATCAGATAAAAATTCACACCCTTCCACCACCAAAGATTTTAGATTGCAAAAACATACGTCTGGAACCATCGCTGACTTGAACCATATCTCTTTCAACAAAGGAGAGCCACTGAAAACTAAATGACTCTGGGCACACAAAAGACACGAAACAGCTTATTAATATCCAATTTAGGTGGAAATTATTGTTGTTTAAATGGTATTTAGAGTTTCAAATATTGTACTTTTTTCCTTTTGTCAATTATATTGAATTATATTTAATGTGGAGTTCTCTCTTTTGTGATTTCTTTCATTCCTCATAATCAACAGATATAATTGGTCATGGTTGCATGAAAACATTAAATTCAAACAGAAGTTAGAGTCATGATCATTTGATAAGGATAAAGTATTTACCCGTTGTAGAAGAATTTTCTGGTCCACTTTGGCGATATAATCTTGATTATTCAACACTAAATCATAATTTGAACAGGACGAAACTTGACTTCCTCCGAAATATTTCGCACGAACTGATCCTTGAGCGAATTTTTGCATGTTGAGGCAATCCGATATTTCCACTTTTTTCAAAGACGGTAACTGCAAAATGTCATAGCCCGAATAAAAACATTCCAGACTTGATAAAGATTTTAGAAGTACCCAGCGTAGCTTCTTCAATTCGATCACTTGTGGAGCTTCATCCTTATCTTTTGCCATTACTTTTTCCATTGAACTACAATTCACAACTATGATCTTCTCAAGGTGCATTAAGTTTTTTGTTGCTGAGGAAGTGAATAAATAATTCAATTTTGGACATTCACTTATGTACAATTCTTTTAGATTGGAGAAAGATATTGTGGATGTAGAATGCAGCAATGTTGTCAAATCAGGACAAGAATGAACATTTAGCTCACAGAGCTTCTCCCAGACATTGTTCAACCATGAAGAATCCTCTGACCCGATGAACTTGAGCTCAGATAATTTGTTCATTGTCAATATTTCTAAATGTTCAAGTATTTCACTAATTTTGGAGAATTGAGGGAGGGACATATCAAGGCTACTGCACCATCCTATGTCCATTTCTCGTAAATTGGGTGCCTTAAGATCCGAGAAAAAGGGTGGTCTATTGATGGACGTACTACTACATTCACCCTCAACCTCAGGGCATCCAAACACATGTAAATCATTTAACTTGGGGCACTCCACAATGAATAATTCAGTGTAAAAGTATTTGAACTCTGGTAAGTTTAAAAGATACAATGTGGTTAAACTGGGGAACACAAGCTTTTTCATTACATCTGTTCCCGTGTCTTCCTTTCCAACAATTTGTTGAAATTCCTGACAAGAGTCTACATGAAGTCTCTGAAGCATTGTAAGTTTTCTGGCAAGGGCTGCAGGAAAGAGTGTTTGTATATGTTGACAACTCCTAACACTGACCATTAGCAGATTTTGAAATCTCAGGATTCCTTGGCAATTCTTCTTCCAAACAGATGTCAACTCGGGTAGCCCTTCTAAAAACAAAAGCTTCAATTGGGATGTTGTTTCAATAGTATCATTGTCATTCATATCAAAAATTACTTTTATTTTGTTGCAATTCCTTACTGTCAGTTGATTCAAGTTTTTTAAACAGGGAAGAATATTAGATGGAATTGCATATTGTTCAAAATCACAGTTGTCCAGAAGCAGAGACTTCAAACTGCAAAACAAATTGTTTTGCAGATTAAGTCCATTATACCAGGCTTCTTGTATCTCACGGTGTTTTGAAAAACTCTTCTCGTCCATACTTGTTGACAGCATCTGTAAATATTCAAAATAAGTTTATCCTCAAATGTTATTAAAATAAGATGGATTGAAGTAGAAACTTGGTTGCAAATAACAGCTATTTTATTACATTTAAAGACAGGTCTGTTGCATATATTGACAGAATAGGTTAGGTGGTCAGTTGAGGCTTATGATATGACCCTCATTCACCTAACTTTATGTAAACCTGTTTACTAAATAAATTAAGTAAAAAACTCTTAAAAAGCTATTTCATCAATGAAAAGGTTAACCTTTCAGTATAAACCGCACAGCTAGTCTATTTAAATAAACGATAATAGTGAATTAACACTTTTTTAAATGATTATTTTATTAATATATACTCCCTCCGTCCCATATTATAAGAAAAAAAAAAAAATCACACTTATTAAGAAAACTAAAACATAGTAATTTGTAACATAGATTTTTGTGTTATTTTTGAAATAAGTTTTATAGGAAGATGTAAAAACAATTTTCATTGGTTGTTGGTTATTGAGAAAATGAAAGAGAGAGCAAATTGAATGCACTTTGCAT
>Ga0099826_10004224_pt1 | contig 10018 bp, 2 predicted proteins | sample Mtrugardesep15_FD_76830 | JGI IMG/M metagenome (GOLD analysis project Ga0099826, IMG submission 76830) | Root nodule microbial communities of legume samples collected from California, USA - M. trunc garden sep15 | ecosystem: Host-associated > Plants > Roots > Nodule | place: USA: California...
TATATATATATATATATATATATATATATATATATATATATATATATATATATATATATATATATATATATATATATATATATATATGAGAAATTCTGCAACACACCCACTCACTTTTGTGAAGGTGTATTTTGGCATTGAACACCTTTCATGTTTTGACAAAAAAGTCTTTATTTTTCCATTTTAAAAACAAATAACCTGAAGGGCAATTGTATAACTCAACAGCCTTAATTTAATTCTAATTTTTTCCACTACTCATCTTCTCCAAATATAAGTGTGAATTTTATATACTCTTTGTTTAAATTTAAGTATGAAAACTCGCTTTTGTATTCATTATTGTATATTTTTGTTTTTCAAGATTTGAAGGAGTATATATAAGTGTGTTTTTCACCCTTTAATTAATAAGTCTTATCACATCTTACTTTGACCGAATAATAATATTTATTAATGCAAAAATTATCTTTTTTATGCATCATAGAATTATTTCATTTGTGTTTATGTAAACTTAATTCATTTGGTAAAAGACAATGTATAATATATATAGGTGTTAGGATTTGAACTTTGAATACCATACTTATTTATTTTAAATGTGAATTTCTAACCATTATGTTATTTGATAAAGAACAAAAGTATTTTATTTGGAGTATATCACTGGTTCATCATAAAATTAAACAAGAATCATACATATATACATAGTTTTGAAATTTTGAATAAATTGTTCAAAATCTAATATGATCATGTGGTGTAAAATTGCATGGTGCCGTGGTTCTTAAATTAATTGAAAAGTGATGCAGCCATAAACTGAATTTGATTCCCAACTTGAGCTTCAAAAGTGAAATCACTTTCCATTTCACTATCTGTGATTAGACAAGTCGTCCAGCTAGCACTAGCAGGGGGGCCGTATTCATAAGTAGGAGCCCAGTGGTGTGGGACCATTTTTTAATGCATATTTTAGAACTTAGATGATTCTCAGAAACTTCATGCAATGTTACTTACTCCCAAAAAATGGTCCTGAATGAATTATGGCCTCTACATTTGATATAAGATATGAAATTAGTAATGTGAAAATAGAGGAGTATGAGTATCTGCATGAGTGTTTTTCTTTGAATTCAGGGCATGCGTTAATTGGTTGATCTTTAAAACAAAACAAAAAAAATCAAATTTTAAGATACATATTGTGTATTCTTTAAATATATTTTTAATTAATCTTTTAGGTCCCTCTTTACACCCACGTCACAAAGTTACTTTTACTGTTTATTTTAGAAATTTCACTAAAAAATATATTATTTTCTCTATAACTTCAAAATTGTTTTTGCACTTTCCATAAAACTTATTCAAACATATTTACCGTAATTGAATTACAAGAGAGGAAGACACATTTTCTCCATCCAAAATCTTAAACATTATGTATATATGTCACATTTTTATATATTCAATAGTCGATGTTGGATTTATTACTTTCATTTGAACCCAACAATCTCACTATTTCATACTTCTTCCGTCCCATAATATAAGCAAAACAAACTCTCTTTTTTTGTCCCAAAATATAAACAAAAAGACAAACTTTTATCCTAATTAATCTTGTTTTTTTAAAAAAATCTCTTTTTAAAAAAAAAAACTTTTATTTATTCTCATAAAATTAAATACAAATTACATTTAATTTTCTCTATCTTTCATTTTTTCTATAACCAATAGCCAATAAAAATTGTTTTTATATCTTTCTATAAAACTCCTTTAAAAAAAAACACAAAAAACTATACTCCAAAATTTTATATTTTAGTTGTCCTAATAAGTGTGATTTTTTTTTCCGCCATATACTTTAAGTGAATAAAGTTGAAAAAAATTAAAAGTTAAAGTTGAGAAAAGGTATATCAAACACTTACATATGTTTTAGTAAAGACTACTTTTGTCTAATAGAGTCTGTGGGGTTGGGGTGCATGAGTACAAATATGGGACTATAAATGATAATTCACTTCAATATCAGCACCCACATCCATGCCACTTATATGATTAGTATAAATTGACTTCAATTAATAAAATATATTACTTTATATTTTTCAATTATTTAAACTATTCAACAATATTTTCTAAATATTCATACCACTTCTCTAAAACTTTAAATTGGTCCTGTTAAAATCCACAATATTTTAAAAGAGTCTTTGGTTGGCTTTGTAAATATGTTATAATTCGTTTTTTATTCCAACAAAAGCACAAAAGATATGTAGTTGCGCAGAGGAACAATGCAAAAATAAAACCAACTCCGATTCATAAATATCAATGAAACTCGTATCCTAGATTTTGGTGAAGACATGGTTGAAAACTGTTAGATAATAATAAAAGTAATGTGCTATGCTATGAAAGTGTTAGTCTAGAGTTCATTAGGTTTGATATATATTATCTAGTAACTTTTTGTAATATTAAGTTGTTGGTATTTTAATGAAACCCTAGCCTTTTTGTCTTATTCTCTCTTTCTCTATTTTGTATATGTAATGTTAACAAAAACAACTGATATTTTTGCTCTAAGAACCTTGTGGATATGCTCGTATAAAACATTATATTATAGTAATTTTTGAACTAATTCAAATTGTTTTAGTTTACCTTCAGGGGCGAATGGTTGTATTGACATGGGGTAGCATTGGCTACCTCAAAGGGAAAAAAAACACTTCAATAATTAACATAGTTTAATATATAGCTACCTCATTAATATATTATTTGGCCATTTCAAACAATTTTGTTGGTTTAAAGAGAGATGATTTTAAAATAATATTGATAATCTATTTTGTTATTAATAAAATCTTTAATTGTTATTCAAAATATGCTTTGCTTTTTATTTTATTTTTGCGATTGATTAATCTAGTGGTCAACACATAACTAATAAAATTAGAGGGAAAAGACAAATTTGAGTTGTTGTCACTAATGAATTGGTCCATCTGATAAGAGATTATAACCAAACAATTGGTCATAAGTTTGATCTCTGAGACTGTGTATCAATTTTTTTTGGATGGAATGAAAAAATCCACCTTATGTATCCAACAAAACAAATTTCTCAGACGAAAATTAATCAATATTATAATATGATGGAAAATTGGCACTTATAATATGGTAAAAGAAAAACGGGGAAGGGAGTGTTTGCATTATAGGTTTGAACCCACACTCGTGTTCTAGTAGTGTTAATCAATGCTATAATATGATGGACCATATTATGAATTGTTGTTTGATGTTTAATTTATTTGTTTTTGATAAATTTTAAGTAGTTTTTGTTGGATTAATTATTTAATTAATCAATTATGAATTGACAATAATCAATTATTATAAGTTAATCTTAATATAAATTGTGGTCTATTGTGTTAAGCATTAGTCAATTGATGAATATGTGTGATTGATTATTGTTTACTAAATGGACCGTGATGGGTTGGACCATTTAACTAAGCCCAATGAGAGGTCTATGCCCTCAACCATTTAACTATTTAAACGTCATCCCATCAGACAGTTAATCATTCTGACCATTACGGTGAAACTCTGAACCTAAACGGCGATGAGAGTAGTTATTCCTCTCATACTTATTGACGATTGTCTTTGATTCCTTCATCAACATAAACCTAAAGGTACACAGTTTCTTATTCCTTCTATTATTATTAATGATATGCTATAATTTGTATCTAGTGATTCTTGGTTAAACCATAAAACTTTTATCAGTTTTCATTTGTAATCACGTAAACTAATCTCTCCAATCAGTCAAATCAATTTAAAATGTTGAGCTATCTCAACATATATACTCGTGCATGCATATTTTAGTTAGGGATCAGATCATCCAATATAATGATGGATATATACTTTTGTGTCGCATTATATTGGTTAATTTTAAAAATATTTTTTGTAGGTAAATGAAATGATAAATAACAATTGCAACTCATACATGCAAGTGGAGAGGTCGGGATTTGACCCCGGTCACAACATCATGTGTATCAATTTTTTATTTTTGTAAGTTTATTTATAACTTGTGAAACATCTTTAGATATTATTTAAATGTAATTATATTTGAATTTCAAAAATTGAAAATCGTATAAAATTACAATTAAAACACGTGTTGATTTGAGGAGTGGAAAAAAAATATATAACAATCACAACCGTATACAATTATTTTTTTTAAATGTCAAGATAACTATTGTGTTAGGTTATATGTTTAATATTTTGAAACAGGTTATCTGTTTAAATGTTGTTTGCTAATTTTTATCGCGTTCCTTTTTTGGTAGAAAATTGTGATTACATTTCTATCATTGATGTTGTAATAACAATCATAATTTTAATTTGCCATGTTTTTGACACAAAATGGTGTGACAATCAGTACGATTTGAGTATTCATTTTCACAACGTAAAAACTGTCACAGATGATCCGTATCTGCAATTCAGTTTACTATGATTATTTGGTAGTAGTTTTATGTGTTTGTCAAATAAAAATGTTTATCTTATAATTCAAGATAATGACTAGGAAAAATGTTGGAAACGCACTTTACACTCTCAATGCACCTCCTTAATGTACATTTTTGGTACATATATACAGTACACAAAATATATCATTTTGACATTAATCCACATAAAATTGTTTACTTAGTCACCAATATTTGTGAGATTAAGAGTGAAAATAGAGGTTTAGAGAAACATATTGAAAGAGAGATAGGAATGGAGGGGAAAATGGAACGTGAGAATTCAATTTGCAAATATTTCACCATTTGCAATTGGCTTGTGTCTTGTTTTTTAGTCCTCTCTATCTTGTTTTAAACCTTGAAATATTATTTTTTAGGGGAATCCTCGAAATAATTATTCACAATGAAATGGATCGTATGATTTCTTTGTAGAAAAGAAAACTAAACATCTCATTAAATATAAAGGATTAATACAATGCAGAATGAAATAAAGCAGAAAGCTGATATTGTATATGACCCACATGAATAAGATTATGAGCAACATATTAGCTTCATCCATATTTTAATCTATGAAACCGAAGGTGTTAACAAAAACTAAAATCTGAAAATTTACTCTTAAGTAAATACTCAACCAAAGACACCTTAAAAGTGCACAACCGTAACATTGTTCACAATAAAAAACAAATCCATAACAATTGTAATTCCACACCTGGGAACGAAACATGGTGCACACCGTGAATAAATGATTACACATAAACAATGTTGCATCACTGTTTCCGTCCAACATATTCAAACAATAATACATCCCGTACTATATGCAACTTATGCATAGTAATTTGTTTATTTTGGGTCTACATTAATTCACACAGAAGAGCCGAACATCAACCAAATCACTGAAATGCAGATTAATTTTCAGAGCTGCAAGATGTCTCCTCCGGAGACGATTCTTCCTGTCGAAGTCTCTTCATTTCCTCATAGGCCCATTCAAGTCCTGGGCAGTAATGAAGTGGAGGATTAAATCTGCTATCGTTGATATCCGGTGGCAAGAATGCTCCATTCTCTACCAAGAATTTCACAGCATCCCTATTCCTCTCTTTAGCTGCAATGTGGAGCGGTGTCCCTGGTTTAAGGAGACAAAATCATGAACATAAAATAATTTTTTTGAATGTGTAGACAGATGAATATACTAGTATTGAAGTCTACATGGGAAGCATAAAAACTTACAGCCACAAGCACCCTTAGTTCTGGCATCAATATTAGCACCACGCTCAAGCAGTTCATCCATCACTCCGAGGTGACCACCTTCAGCGGCAAGGTGGAGAGGGGTCACACCTTTAGATTTAGGGCCCCATGCAGTCACATTAACATCCATTCCTTCGTTGAGAAGCTTTTTTACCTGTTCAGAAACATTATAAATATAAGCAGATGCTTCCCTTCCACTTCAAGTGTGATAAATTTCCACTCTTAAATCATATATAATCCAACAGTTCATGAATCATCAACTAAACTAAGGAAAAAAGATTAAACACAACAGAAATTAGTAGCAAAAAGTTTGAATATTTTGTAAATACAGCAAGGAAGGCATAAAGGGTGACCAGTGCACAAGTTTTTAGCTCCCAAGATGCATTGGGGAATTTGGGGCAAGTTGGTTGCAAGCATCAACGGTTGCATATAGTCATAACTCATGGCTGTTTACACAACCAGAACTGTGCCAACTGGTCTCATAAGACCAGCAATCACTTCGGTAAATTGCAGTAACCATAACCATTCCTTGCACCTTTTATAAGAGCTGTATAAAACATTTATACTTAAAAATCCTGTTAGGTCCATGTGAACAAGACTGCGTAACTTCCTAACTAATTGCAACGATCTAAGGATCTTGCCAGTCACGCAACCTCATCAAACAATTGTTATCCATCTGTTCTACGCTTTCTATGTTGGACCACTTCACACTCTACAAATGTAAATACTACAAGTCCGACAGAATCAGAGTCACACTTCTAGACTGGAGAATACCCGTTATTCTACAAATTCACCAACCCCTGGTGACCCTGAACTCATTAGTCATAACTTCTGACAATGAATCTACAAACAACCCCTCTCAATGCTATGCTATACTCAGTGGATTTCAATCTAGAGTTATTTGGCAATACATATAGCCCCGTCTAGAACTGCTCTGCACATTGTTTGACATACTGCCAAGCCCCTCTTCTGGTCATAACTGTACAACATGGTCCCTTCCAATGTTTTGCTGTACCAACAACTTTCAATTGCAAGTTATTTGCCCCAATATAGCACACTGTAAAATTGTTCTATACATTGTTTGCATACTGTCCTGCCCCTCTTTAGTCCTAACTGCCCACCACAAAGGTACTATTCAAACATACGAATAACCTTGCCTTATCATTAGATTCATCTACGTTTCTCCTGAGCAGAGCCCCTAAACTTGAGAATTCATAATTGTACCTCAATTCATATAGCTGGATTATGTGATAAAAAAGTTGAGAACTGTGCTACACACCTAAATCTCATATTTATTAACCAATAAAATGCATCAACTAATCTCATCTCCTACTGATAGTATATTATAGCAAAAAACCACCTTAAGTGAATATTATCTTCGGCTATCCTTTCGTAAAAGGATAAAAGACTCAACCCAATACAATGAGCAATGAATCTCGTTTTAACGTGGCCTATATCTGGAGCTTAACCTACTGCAGATTTGCTAATAGAGTGCTGATGGGTGTATTAGTATCCGGATGTCTGTTACTACAACTTTATTAACTTCATCAAACAAAGTAATTTCTATACATACATTATCTTATCTTTGTGCACATCAAAATCAAACTTGCCCTCATAATAAAACATTCATATACATAAATTCTCGAATTTTATCCACAAAATTTAGTAATTAAACACAGTCAATTTGCATATACATGAACAAAAGAAAAGAACTTACCAGCTTAATATCACCTTTCCTTGCATAAACATGAAGTGAGGTCCAACCTCTATCATCAGTATCAACACCAGGCCTCAACAACCTCCTTCTCGAAGGACTCTGTCGCAACGAAATTGGCCTCTCCTGAAGCATGTCTTCTCTCACAGAAATCGCAGCAACTATGATAATAATAATAATAATAATCAAAATAATACAAATTCAAAAAAAAAAAAAGACCCAAACCCTAGATTCCCAAAGTGTATTGAATTGAATCCTCCGTTCAAACAAAAACCCTTAATAACAAACGCTGAATCTGATTCAAGAGAAAGGGTTTCGAAATTAGAAGCAAAGAGGTTTTTAACGAGTCTGGCGGGAATGATTGGCCAAACAATAAGGTGCAAAGGGATTCAAGCCGGGACCGAAAACGCGAAGATTGTGAACAACGAAGATTGGATTCATTATAATTGGTAGTCGAATTAGGGTAGAAGAATTGGGGAAAAGGAAGGGGGTGTGAATATGAATCGGAATCGGAATCAGATGAATCCTGGTTTCATTGGAACGGAGGAGAGGGATATTGCAGAGTTGAAGGGAAGGTTATGAAGAAGGAGATTGAGGAGGAATATAATGTGAAACCCTAGGATGAGGAGAGGTAAATTAAGTTTGTTTCCGATTATGTGTTTCACTAATCATTCCTTATATACCTCATTTATCTTTTCAATTAAATTAAATTCATTGGTCAAATCAAATCTTTTAATTAGTGTATTAATTTTTTGGTTACATTATTTCTATATCCATAAGTTTTTATTCAATAACTTTTTTCTTTTTTGTTACGAGCTCATTAGAGAAAAAAGTTTTGACTGCATTTATTTTTATAAGACTTTGATAGTTTTTGGGAGACGAAATGTTAAAGGCTTCAAAAACTTATTTTAAAGTGAATTAAATATTCAAATTTTATTTTTGAAAATACTAACATTATTTATGTCTAATTTTCTTACTGGACAAATGCATATAAATCACGAACAATAGTTTTTATGAAATTTTGATTAAAATTAATTTGATTTGATTAAAATTATGGCTATAGATAATCAATGTTTTGCACTTTCATATCGTAACAAATTATACTTATCTTTTTCAATGATACAAACAATATAACAAATATAAATGTTGTGGTATATGATATGAAGATTAGAAAATATCAACATCGATGAAATCGAAAGAAAATTCTCATGAAAATATCATCTAAAACATGTTATATCAACATATTTTAGACAAAATATTATATGGATGGATCAAAACTGTCGAATATATGGAGGGATCAAAACTGTCGAATTTTAAAATAGGAAGACTAATATTATAAAATGGTGAAAATAGTGGATCGAAACTGCATTTAAAGCAATGAAAATATAAAAATGAAGCACTCAACCTCCCCAATTAAAATGTCAAGGTCCTAAAGATTCATAAGTTTAGAAGAAGCTCAAGCCTCTCATTTCAAATGGCATGATCACAAGACCATACAAAACTCAAATATTTGTATCAACTAAATTTTGCTAGTATATGGTTTGTTGAGGTCCTATAAAGAGTTTAAAAGTATGACACTTTGATATATATATATATTTTTAAAACCATGGGACTTTAATATATTTTGTTCAAAAGTACGTTATTAATAAGGGAATAATTCTTTAAAAAATATTTAATATATTGATCTAAGTGATAAGAGATTTAGAGACTATATTTTTTGTCGTTGAAAGAATAGCACATATAATATTTTATTAATAATAAAGTTTTCAATACAAAGAAGAACATCGTAATGAATAGTGAGGCTAACTAATAATGTGGCAGCCCCTACTAGAGTGTGAGTAACCTCATTTGTTTGTCGTGTTACTGAACTCAACCTTGAAGTTCGTAAAGTGTGATGTGAACAATCATCGACAATTCGATAAAATAAGACCAACCTCTGTGACATCTACCTGATTCTGACTAAGTGCATCCACAATGGCTTTGGAATCAGAACAAAAATCCACAGGGTTGAAGGACATATAGCTTAACCATTCTATTGCTTTGTACAAAGCCAAAGCTTTCCCCAATGCAACTGGACACTTCGGGAAAATATGGATTGCTTGAGCCAATATATAAGTGTCATCCTCATCACGGAGACATTTACCAATGCCAGTTTTGTTGAATTGATCAAAGAAGGCTTCATCGACGTTGCATTTTACTCTACCTCGTGACGGTGGCTGCCAGCATGACTGACCTATGCTGGAACTACCCGCACCTGCTACTGCAACCTTGAGAATGGCAGAGTTTCGTCCCTACTCCATAATGACCGTCGAACCTAAATTATTATGACTTAGTGCTTGTTTGGTTCCGCGTTTGGAAGCCTCAAACGCGAGTTTGCTTTTTAAAACATGGTTTCACCATACTTTTTGATGTTTGGCTAGCTTCATAAGCGATTCAATTAAACGTGATTATAGTCCCAGACTCGCGTTTGTGAGAAGCGACAATTCAGAGCTTTTGCGGCGACTTAACGTGATTTGAGAATTAATTTTGTGGTAACAGTTTCGTTTTTCGTAAATACCCTTTCTCGTTTTCCCCGAGATGTAAATCGTTTCCTTCATGGTGCTGCTTCAAGCTTCAGGTTGCATAGCTACAACCTTCA
>Ga0099826_10004226_pt1 | contig 10018 bp, 5 predicted proteins | sample Mtrugardesep15_FD_76830 | JGI IMG/M metagenome (GOLD analysis project Ga0099826, IMG submission 76830) | Root nodule microbial communities of legume samples collected from California, USA - M. trunc garden sep15 | ecosystem: Host-associated > Plants > Roots > Nodule | place: USA: California...
CTCAAACTAGTAAGGTCTAGTCAAGTACAATTCTTTTAGAGAATGCTCCTAAAGTAAGAATTTTCATACTTACACCTAGAAAAAATTTGCAAGAACATTTTCCACCTTCCAAAATCACTTTGTAATTGTCGATTTGAAAGAATACAATACGAGTTCATGTATAATATTTTTAGAAATGTGAGAGTGAGTAAAGTTAATTTTAGTCACCAACAATACATTAGTCAAAGCGATAAGAGATTTGTACTCCTTAATCATGTGGTTTGGGTTCGATTTCCCGACTCTTGAATATAGAAAAAAATGTAGAGATGAAAGAACTCACATTGTGTGCCCCACATACTTGGTTTCGGAGATTAATCACTGTTAAACAGCGATAGAAACTTCGTATCAATATAATAGTAACCAAAAAAAATTGCTCCAAAGTCAACCACATTTTTTCTCTATGTATGGAGGGAAAAAAAATGGATGCTAATCAATAAACTATTCTTAAGGTCGAAATATCAAATCCACCGTGCTTAGGCAAATATACAATGAGATACTTCGTTTAATAACTAAAAAAATTGTATTAACATTTTCGGAAAAAGTATCAAATTGTATGCTTAAAAGTAAACATTATAGATTTGGTATTTTGACGGAATAAAACACTTTCCTAATTGATTTTAGAAATTATGGTTGGACCAAACACAATCTTATAAAATCGGTTTGTTTGATGATGATTGTTCCCACTTATAAACACATATTTACTCATGTGGTATAGGGAATTAATACAAAAGAGCGCATGTAAAATGGAATTTTCACTTTGGAACTTGGCATTGCACGTTATATACTACTACATGCTATCGTGATATTGCCGGATGGAGTTGTAGCGTTGGGAAGTTTGATGCTCTGCATATATAGGTCATCGAGAATTTGCAATTTAATGAGTGAATAGGCATTTTTGTCCCTGAATTTGTAAGGACAAATCAATTGTGTCCCCCAATTTGTCGAAATAGCCAAATAGCCCCTAAATTTAACGGACGTTCATCAAATTAATCTCTCCGTACAATATCTTCGTTAGGATGGATGATGCGTCAATCTGCATGTTGTGTTTCCATGTCCACGTGTGCAAGGACCAAATTGAATGAAACGTTTCACTTTTCACTTTCAATTTTTCAGTTTTCCTCTTGAAGATCGATTTGCTAGTAAGTGTGATAATTTAGAGACTGATTTGATTGAAAATTGTATTGCAAGGTGTAACTATAAGGAGGTATGGCATGAGAGGACCGGTTATTTCAACTGAGAGGTCTAAAAAACACCAATGAGGGATCATGTTCCAAAATATACAACTACCCTTGAAATCGTTAGAGTATCATATCCTAGTTATGAGCCATCTGGTTCTACTCAACCTCAATTTATGGAGTTTATCCTAACATGAGGCTTTCCAAAGAAGTAATGAGACTTGTGGCTTATGACTTATTTATGACATTATTCCTTTTGGATATGTAATATTTAAGAACTTTCTGCTTATAGCTTATTTATGCCCTATTTGGGTTGCTTTTGGCTATGTAATATTTTAAAACCTCCTTTTATGACTTATGACTTATTAATGCCCATAGTTGGGTTGCTTTTGGATATGTAATATTTCTGCGTTTTGCAATGGTTACCTTAAGTTTAGGTCCACAATTATGCACTCCAATTGTGTCTCTTTTCATTTACTTTGTTCTGAACATATATGCATTCAAGAACTTATTTGATAGTTTTGCATATAATGTAGGATCGATTTGATAGTTTTCACAATAATTTAGGGACTAATTTACTTGTAATATTATCCCATAAAGGTTACATTCTGCTTTAACCTCTCTTCCTCGAAGGTATCTAAGCCCACTTCAATATACTGAAAGACTATTGTGGCTACTCGTTACACATTAAGAGACCAAAATGACTATTACGCATTTGGTTCTTTCTACGCTACTTCTTTGCAAACCAATCAGAGTAACTTTTTTATTTCTTATCTAACTCTCTCTTCTTTAAATCTCTCTTCCCTAACTCTAATAAAACCAAACACAAAGTAAGAGATCTATAGATTCCATTGCTCATCTTTGGCAATGTTGAAAACGTTTGAATTTTATCGTAATTACTTCTAAAATTTATCATTATAATTGATTGAGATATGCGAATATAATGGAAAATATTTTATAATGACAGGACATATAAATTAAACCCTTTATTCGTAGACTACTTTTATTGATATAACCTTAAATATTTCCTTATGATTGAGTTAATTAGCATTGGGAAAAAAAAATCCATAAAGCATATCTCAGTTGACAATGTCGATAATGTGAAGTTGCACACATTCATCTTAGTTCGAACTTAGGATTTTATATGTGTGTGTGAGTTTTAAGTGGTAATTGTCATTTTGTTTACGACAAAAATAGCAGAAAAAAGTAGATTAAAAGAAAACATGTCCACCAAGAAAGGAGAGATCGTATCAAAATATAAAAATACATGCATAAATTAACATTACTTTTTGCCTGAATCGAATATAATCTTTTTGTAAAAAATTGATCTAATGTACATTTTGTGTGTCTTGGGCAGAAAATAAATTAACATAAAGCTCTAAATTCCATACAAGTATCATGATGCTTTTTTGAGGGAAGTATCATGATTCATGATGCTATTCTTAACAAGAATGTGCGATGGATTTACAAGACTATTCTCCTACCCACTAACACGTATTAATTATTTCTATGTCTTATGATTTGTGTCCACTCTACTCCAATTTAACTAGTGCACACTTTTTTACTTGACATTGATATTGATATTGGCTCAACGATACGCATAAAATATGGTCGAATTTTAACGGGGGTTAGTGGAGCTAAGCCATGGATTCCTATTTCTGGATTACTTAAAATATTACCAGAAAATAGGAATAATACGACAAAACTAGTACATTGAAGCTGAACAATTGAAACCACATGTTTATTCTAATTATTGGCAAATCTTATTCACCCTTCTATTGAAAATTTGAAGCAGTGAATATTGTCGTAAAAAATTAGTTAAATGATAGTACTGATGTTAATACTGTTGTGTCCCATATTACAAGCCGTTTAGGGATAATTGATGGTTAGGATACGAGGGGAGTTTAGGAAACCCACTACATCTTAAACCAAACAACTACATAAGTAAAAGAGACGTCATATTATTACCCAAACCTCAAGGTTGTGGGATTATGGTCCTCTCACGTCGAATAAGGCTCTGATATTACTGTTGGGTCATGAAGGGAGTACGAGGGACCCTGGCTACTTCCAAATTGAGCAACCACATAAATGAAACAGACGGCACACTCTTACCCAAAACTTTAAGGTTGTGGGATTATAGGTTCTCTCACTTATAGAGTATTCAACTTTTATTTTTATATCCGATGTGGGACATATAACTCACACTTACACACAATAATTAATAGAGTGAATATTAGAGAGTGTTAGAAAAAAATGTTGCTTGCACCCCTTTTGATCACTATCATAAGAGAACAAGATATAATAAACTCTCTATTTTATCTTATTCAGTGTTTGATACGGCAAGAGTATAATTAATTAATAATTTGACCTTATTTTATTCTATTTAGGTAGTAAAGTTTTATCTTTGAGCAAGGGCAACAACTTATGATAAGAAAAGAATTTACCCACTCTTATAAAAATAATTAGGTTTAAATGCAATTCTGATCTTTTATTGACATAATTTTAAACTTTTAGTTTCATTTTTTTCTTTCTAAAATCTGTTTTTATGTCATTTTTTAAGAAAGTCAACGGAATTTTTTGATCCTCCACCAATTTCATTAATAACGTAACGTTGAAATGACAATAGTAAATTGACAAAAAAAAAATTAACGGTTTATTAGTTTCTTTTAATTGATTAAAATAAAATGTTTTGTCTAATGTGCACGAGTAAGTTTATCTTATATCATGCATAAGTTTATTTCCACCATTGAGTCGCTAAGCCCCACAATTAAATCGAATGACATATGATAAAACTTATTTATCAAATTATATAAATAAATTCGTACATAATACAAGATTTATCTCGCTTATACACCGTAAAACTAGCTATAGAAAGAAACCGTCAAGTTTTTCAAGCTACTCTACCACTACCAAAGCTTCCTTGTTATATTATTCTTTGTTCCCCACACAACTCGACGTAGACACAACCAACACCTTCCACTTTTCCTTTCCTCTATATAAACCCTATTCCTCCAACATTGTTGAGCACAGAAGTTTTCAACTTCACTTATAATAGTTCTTTTAACTTTGTTACCCTTTTCTTAGCATATATATACATCAAGAATTAATTCTTGGGAAATTTTGAAAGCATGATGGTCAACATGCGTGACAATGAAACATCATCAGATGGAGCATGGCAGGGAGATAATCCTATGAACCATGCTTTTCCATTGTTGATCATTCAAACCATTCTAGTTATGTTTGTTAGCCGCACCCTCGCCTTCTTCCTCAAACCCCTTCGTCAACCCAGAGTTGTTGCTGAGATTATTGTAAGTAAATAATATATGTAGCAAAGACAAAACTTAACTGATTACACTATATCCTTGTCAAAAAATAAAAAAAACTGATTACACTATATTATTATATGTAATATAATATGTCAAAAAATAATTTTGGTACATGTGATGTAATTTTTGTTTGGCCCAAATTAATACATTTGATTTGAAACTTATATTTAAGGCAAGAAGGAGTATATATCATGCACTTTATTGAAACTTTCTTGTTAGATTTTGAAAGAGTAAGAGTATATATTGGTCTTCAAAATATGACAGCATTCGTCATTGGTCCCCAAAATTTGATGTATTATTTTGATCTTTATTTTTGGAACTATCTCAAATTTATAAGTATTTTTTTATGATTGATTCTTCTCATTTTAACTTAAGACATTTAGTAAATCTTTAGTTACAATATTTTGAAATTGGATCCTTGTCGGACTTTTTTAAACTGAACAACTCACTTTAGAGAAAAAAAGTGAATAATATCAATCCTTTATAAATAAATTAATGGTTGATATTATATGCAGATGCATAACAAATCATGTCTGGTTACGGTATCAACTATTAATTTTCTCATTTTACTAGCTACTCACTTTAGAATTGTGAAATGGAGCATTTGAATCATGTAAATGAAAGCGAGTAAATTTTGAGAGAGAGAGAGAGAGATATTTTTTGAGACATATAGCAGGTAGTCGTAGGGGTTGAAATGACATCAAAACCTAAAAAAGAGATAAAAAAAAAGGGCATATTAAGATGGTTGAAAGAAGAGAATCCATATCAAAGATGTGTGAATCCTCTACACTAAAGCATCGTGCAGTTGTCGTAGGGGATCTAAGTCCATACCAAAGAGGTAGAAGATGTAGAGAAAATTCGGATGTAGAAGATCCAAGTCGAAAAAGATTTTCAAAAACCAAAGGCCAACAATATACCACATAATTGTTGTGCTAAAAAATAATATATATATATATATATATATATATATATATATATAGACACACACTTAATCATGTTATATTTTTTTATTACAAAGAGGGCTTAACACCTGTTATTTTGAAGAAGAAAGAACCAAACTTTTCATTTTTTGACAAGAATATAACAAAAGATTGACAAAATACATGTCTAATTGTAACTTAACAGTTATTTAAGATTTTTTGTTCTGCATAGGTGCTTTAACTCCCATTATGTGCATACCATTACCAATTTTTCACGTATTTCGTTATAAAAATATGCATGTGTTTGTTATGTTGTTGACGTTGCAGGAACGAAGTTTGCTACTAACCTTATATGTATCCATTTCCATCTCTTATGCGTACCTCTTGTCTATTTCAAACGGAAATGTTTGATGTACACAACATAATACATATGAGTGTTTTACATCTTGAGAGAAAGAGAGACTGATGTGAGAGATGTAATAGGTCAGTGATGTGATAAGAAGAGGTATAGAGATAAATGAAGTGTCGAATGAGTGTTAGGTACATATATCGTTGTTGATTTTAAAATTGTTAAACGATTTGGGACCAATACTGTGTGGTAGAGAATATGAATAGATGTATAACCTTCAATTATATTTGCGTCCAATGTAAGAAAATCTTAGAGGGGAATTCCCCCGATTCCTTTTATCTCGCGTAATAGTAGCCTCAAATCATTAACCCAATTCTAAAATGAGCAAAAGGTAAGAGATGAGAAATTAATACATTGAACAAATGTTGTCAACCTGATTTATCTCACGTCAATAACATGATGTACACATGTATGTTTGTAACAGAATGTGTGAATAAAAAGTAACCTAAGTGAGAACAAAAAAAACTTAATTAACTAATGTGGTAAAATTTAACAACTTAAAAGACTGCGGGATGTAGTTTTGGCTAAAAGATTTGATCTAATTCTGTATAACACAAATGTTTCAAAAGAGTTATGAGTATGCGTAGAGTTAGCCTAAGTGCATAACATCTATAATAAGTATGATACATGTGATTCAGGGAGGAATTATGCTAGGACCTTCTGGAATTGGACGCAACAAAACTTTCATGCACACGGTTTTCCCTTCATGGAGCACTCCCATACTTGAAGCAGTAGCTAGCATTGGCCTTCTCTTCTATCTCTTTCTCGTAGGTCTTGAGCTCGACCTCCGTACCATTAACCGCAGTGGTAAACGAGCTTTCAACATCGCTGTTGCCGGAATATCCCTCCCATTCCTCTTCGCCATCGGAGTAACCTTCCTTCTACAAAAAGCCATCCATTTCAACTCTGAAACTCACAAAGTTGGTTACTTTCAACTCTTCATATTCTTAGGTGTATCTCTCTCCATCACTGCTTTCCCTGTACTCGCACGCATCTTAGCAGAGCTTAAATTGTTAACGACACATATAGGAGAAACCGCCATGGCTGCAGCCGCTTTTAATGACGTTGCTGCATGGGTTTTATTAGCACTGGCCATTGCTTTAGCCAGCGGTGGAGAACATAGAAACGGTGTCTTGACATCTATCTCAGTACTACTCTCCGGTGTGGCTTTTGTTGTGTTTATGTTGTTTGTGATTAGACCTTTGATGGAGCGTATTTCGCTCCGTTGTTCACGGGAAAACGAAGTGTTGGATGAAATGTTTATATGTTTGACACTAGCTGGTGTTATGTTGTCGGGATTCATGACGGATTTGATAGGGATACATTCAATTTTTGGGGCATTTGTTTTTGGGTTAACAATACCAAGAGGGGGTGAATTTGCAAGTAGAATTACTAAAAGGATTGAAGATTTTGTGTGTACTTTGATGCTTCCTTTGTATTTTGCATCAAGTGGGTTGAAAACCGATGTTGGTAAACTACAAGGTGTGGTTGAATGGGGAATTCTTTTGCTTGTTATAGTGACGGCATGTGTTGGGAAGATTTTAGGTACTTTTGTTGTGGCAGTTATGTGTACTATGCCTGTTAGGGAATCATTGACCCTTGGAGTTTTGATGAATACTAAAGGGTTGGTTGAGCTTATTGTTCTCAATATTGGCAAAGAAAAGAAGGTAAAAGTATTTGCTTCTCTTTTTCTCACTTACTACTTGCAATTTAACTTTTATTTCAAATCACATTACTTGAGTCTAATATGTTCCAAAATTTCAAAAGCCAATTTTATGCTCTACTTGTCCTAAGAGCTAATGAAACATAATGTTTTACGAGTTAAATTGGACAAGAACAAACTAAGTTGTTTGAGCTCCAGTGACAATGAGCTTCTTCTAAGGACGTACTCGGGGAATACCGAGTTCGATTCCTAGAGAGAACAATGCTCGGCCAATATGCATGCCTCTACGCACGAGCTGGATTAGTCGTCCACCATTGGTGGGTCGAAAACCGGTGTGAAAGCCAAAAAAAAAAAAATTGGGCAAGAACAAGACATGTCATCATGTTGAGATTGATCCCACTAACCCCCTAGCATTTAGATATGTTTTATGCACTAAAAATAAAGCATCAGAATTTAGAGTACATGGTGTTTGGTTTGTTTTAAACAGTTAGATACTATCGATAATTATATCTTATTTATTTAATCTGTAGAATAGTAAATTATGAACTTACATATTGTCATTATGTGAAAATGAGAATCAATTCGTGAAGCATAACAACTATTTCAAATCTGTTTTTTTTATAGCCCGACATAGAATCAGAACCCCGTCAATGGAGCTAAAAGGCAATTTTCCAATCTCCACGTAGTCTAATTGGTGCCTCGTTTTATGATTTAAGTAACGATATGCTTTATAACTACTCCACAAGTAACATCAACATCAATTAGATATTTTCCCTTTTGATCTGTTTTGGAATATTAATGTTTGAGTTTATTTAGGAATATTGACTGACACTAAAAATCAAATGAACAATCATATCATAAGATTTTTTTGGGTGAAATCATATCAGACAATTTTAAATCCACCAATTTTCTTTGTATTATTCACCCACCAATCAAGAAATGAAGACTGAAAATCATTTACTTGGGTTTTCTACTCAGTAATCATAAACGGTTGTGTTTAACTGCACTACTAAATGGATAAGCAGGTACTTAACGACGAGATGTTCACCATCCTAGTTCTCATGGCTATCTTCACTACCTTCGTTACAACTCCGGCAGTTGTGGCCATATACAAACCCTCTCGTCAACGACGATCCGGAAACCCTCCACCTCTGACAGACAAACAAGAGAAGCTTCGCATTCTCGCTTGCATCCACGGAACTGGAAACATTCCTTCACTAATCAACTCCATTGAATCAGTTAGAGCAACCAACAAGTCTAGTAAGATCAAACTTTACGTGATGCAACTTACTGAACTCACGGATAGCTCATCCTCCATCTCGATGGTTCGAAGCAGCAGAAAGAGTGGGTTTCCATTCATCAATCGGTGTCAAAAAGGAACCATGCAGGAGGCATTCCATGCTTGTGGTCAAGTGGGTCAGGTTACAGTGCATCATTTAACATCCATCTCATCATTGTCTACAATCCACGAAGACATATGTCATATTGCAGTAGAGAAAGGTGTGGCAATGATCATATTACCTTTTCATAAAAGGTGGAGAGGAGAAGATGAAGAAACAATAGAAGACATAGGGCACAGATGGAGGGAAGTAAATCAAAGGGTGCTTCAGAGTGCACCATGCTCTGTTGCAGTACTTGTTAATCGTGGCGTTGGAAAAAGGTATGAACAAAGGGTCGAAACCAGTGCTACTCTAGGGAAAAAAGTGTGCATAATTTTCGTTGGAGGACCAGATGATAGAAAGGTTTTAGAGTTGGGAAGCAGAATGGCAGAACATCCAGCAATTAAATTGTCTGTTGTGAGATTCAATTTGCACAAAGGTACTTTCAGGGATAAAGAACAGAGCTACAACACATCAACATCAGCGTCCGCTAACAATATAGAAAATGAGAAGGTATTTTCATTTGTAGTTTTTAACTTAGATACTTCAGTCAAAAACTAGAAACTATGATATGATATGAATGGCTATAATTGAATGCAAACAACAATTCTCATAAATTTGAATGTCATTAACAGGAGTTGGATGAAGTGGCACTAAATGAATTCAAAACTAAATGGCTTGGAGCAGTGGAGTATATTGAAAATAACACTGTCAACATAGCAAATGAGGTGTTAGCAATTGGTAGAGTTAAAGAGTACGAACTTGTAATTGTGGGGAAGGGACATCAGCTTCTTGATTCAACCGGGATGATTGACATAAAGGATTCTCATCTAGAGCATGCTGAGTTGGGACCTATTGGAGACCTGTTAACTTCTTCAGCTCAGGGCATTACTAGTTCAGTGCTCGTTATACAAGACCGACACTTGATAAATTCAAGTGAAACAAGTCTAAGAACATCAAGGGCAATGAGTATTGTGATCAATACCATCCCAGAATCATCCGTGTAATATTATATATTAAATTTGTATCCGGTTAAAATAAAATTATGTAAAATAAATAAATCCCAATATTGGGTATTGTATTTTGTGATTTCATGAATCTATCGAC
>Ga0099826_10004227_pt1 | contig 10017 bp, 5 predicted proteins | sample Mtrugardesep15_FD_76830 | JGI IMG/M metagenome (GOLD analysis project Ga0099826, IMG submission 76830) | Root nodule microbial communities of legume samples collected from California, USA - M. trunc garden sep15 | ecosystem: Host-associated > Plants > Roots > Nodule | place: USA: California...
ATCGTTTGTATATATTCTATTGTTTCTGTAGACTTTTTTTTTTTGACAAGTTGTTTTACACTTATTTAATACGTTTATAAACAGAATACTTTAATTTCCATGCAAACTTGGCTATATATATCAAACCCTAAACCGTGTTTCTCTAAAAAAAAAACTAAACCGTGGTAAATTACACACACAACAGAAGAATCGTATATTTATTGATAGGATTACTGAATTTTCTTTTACAATATTTTCAAATTTTATACATTTTATGAAGTGTTTTATTTTGTCTACTATGATTTATCACCTGTTCTTTTTTTCACTGTTACCAATTATATATTGCATTTTATTATTCGTATGTCAATCCCTTAACAATAAACCCGTGCGACGCACGAGTCAACAATCTAGTTGTTTAAGAAATTCATAATTAAGAGCAAAGAAAATTCATAATTAATTATTTCCTCGTCGAAAAATTCTATTTTTTTTTGTGGAAAATCGTAGTTCAACGTCCTCAACATGCATGTGAAAAATATAAAAACATTCAACCTCTAAGTCACTTTTCTAAACTTCACGTATATTAGATGGTAAAAAAAGTAAGAATATCAAATTTTAGGTTAAAATGTGTTTTTATTTTCCCATAGTCATTTTTCAGACATCATATATATTATCAATTTTAACGATTAACCCAAAAATTATTCATACGCATATAAATATTTAATTTTGTATAATTTTTCAGCTTTTAGACCATTTTACGATTTTAAATTAGGATCCCATTTGAACACCCCCTGCACCCTTACTTTGTAGCCACCATCAATTCCTTTTCTCTTTATTTTTTCATATTTCGTTTTTATGTATCTTTGTTGACCATTAACCAAAAAGTAAAATCTTTTTGAATTTGAATGTGCATCCTTCCTTCCCCGCCACGGTGTCAGACAATAGAGCACTATTTTTAATGTGATTTGGATATTAATTATTTATGATCTTGTATCTTTTCTTTAAGATACAATTGTGTGGACACAAATATAAATATAAATTTTAACACAAACAAAAAATATAAATATAAATTTATTTAAAAAAATATAAATATAAGTCTTTTAGGTACACACTTAAAAAAAGGATACAAGAAAAAAAGGTATGAAAGAGAAAGAAATTAATAATATATTTTTATGAAATGGTTACATGATTGATATTTTAATATGTGCGTGTTTAAATTATTTTGATTTGATTTTATGTCCATGTCAACATTTCTCACTTTCTTTAGTTCTTATAGTATATGTTAAAGAGTTTAAAATGAGAAATTTTGTGTTAAAATTATGAGTTAAATATATTTTTGGTTTCTATCATTTTTGTGAAAATATATTTATAGACACTATAAAAATATATTTTCTTTTGTGATTATTTTTTCCCTTAAAAATACTCTCAACAAAAATAAAATTATTCCATAAATATTCAAACTTTTTATTTTAATCTTTTTAAAAAATTTCTTCAACTATTAATCTTCAAAAGTTTTTTATCACTTTTTTTTTAAATCTTTTACACTCATGTTAGATACATTATATAATTCTCTTTTACAAAAGTAATTTTTTTTAACAAGAGATAGATTAAATCGTTTTTTTTAATGTTTTTGATAGGTGTAAGGATTTGTTAATTAGAGAAGAGAAGATTTATTTAACAATATTTTTTGAATTTGTACTAAGTTGTTTTTCATGATAATTTAAAGTGATAGTATATATTTTTGTTTACGAACTACTAACAAGAATGTTTGTTAATGGACTATATAGTTGGATAAAAATAAAAATTTAAATATATTTTAGATGATTTCAATATCTTAAAGATGAATATAAATTTATCTTTAAAGAGAAATAATGATTGAATTGAGTATATAAATGTTAACAAGTGTTCTTATGACACTTAATAAGAGGTTTAAAATAAAAAATTTATCTTAAAATTTGTGTATTCAACACATTAAAATATCATAAAGTAATCTTTGCTATATAAAAGTTATCAACTCTTTCTATTTTTTGAATCCTTAGCAAGTGCCGTAATACCCGCACTTTATTCTAAAAATTCTGCATTAAGAAAAAGAAATCTGTTAAGTCAAAAAAAGAAAAGGATATTGGGACCCGCGACAGGACAAGAAAAGTCAGAAAGTGGGGTCTCTCTCGTCTTCTCTTCCATCCCCATGTGATCTGATGACACTCTGCACACTCACAAAGTCACCACAACACAACTCTGTCTCTCTGCCATCTTTCTAAATTATTTCATTCATTTCACCACAACACTTTCTTTCATCTTCTTCTCTCTCTACACACAACTTAAGAAGATAAGAGGTACCCATACCCAAAATAGAGTAACACATGATGCCATCATTGTCTTCTTGGTTCTTCACAACACTTCTATGTTTCTTCTTCTTAGACACTGCTTTTTCTGGTGACCCTTTTGTTTACTTTGACTGGACTGTATCATACACCACAGCATCTCCACTTGGAGTTAAACAACAGGTTTCTTTTCCTTCATAAGAGTACCGACATCTATGTGTGTCCTAGACATTCTTATGTTCGACTCTGATATGATATCGATACATGTGTTTACAATTTATAAAATGTTTATGCATCCGTGTTTTAGTGTTTTATAGGTTTTGTCCTATGAGTTAAATGTGACATAACTCAGTTTGTTTTTAATTGTGAGTTAGGATATCTATTGTAGGGGCCTCAATTATATTGTTAGTAGTGATTTAAAGTTTGGTGTTTGCAATTGGATTGATTTTTATGTTTTCCCTCTTGTTCAGCTAGAAAGACTACTTGTGTTTGTGTATACCACCAGGTTTTGTTGGCAGTATGGTTAATGTGATTTCTGTTTGTATTTACCTTTGTAGCACTTCTGACACAGACACGTGTGATTACATTGAATTATATCACTTTTTCAAATTATTACCAGTTGTCCGTCGTGTTGTGTCTGGTGTTGGTGTCAGTGGTTCTTACGTATTTACTTATTTCTGAAATAAAGTAACAATTGATTATTGTAAATCTCAAATGATAAGAGAGGAGTATATTATTAACCTTAACATTTGGCTGCTTAAAATATTTGGCATTTAGTGATCATTTGCAAATGATTTTGAGTTTCTTTTGTTCTCAATTATAACCTAAGTTAATCATGCATAGTGGTATTTGTGATCAATGGTTTAGTTGACACAGGGGCAGTTCTAAGGCCCGGCGACCCCGGGCACTCGCCCGGGCTCCGGGCCAAATTTTTTGCAATTTCTTATGTAAATCTCTATGAATTTCTTATATAAACTCCTATAAATTGGGCAATTTCTTTAGATTTTTTGATTATTTGCTTGCAATTTCTTACGTAAACCCCTATAAATGTGTTGCAAATTTTTTTTGCCCAGGCTTTACAATAATCCTGGCTCCGCCACTGATTTGACATCAGATTTATACTTTCCCCGTCAATTCAACTTGGTCTCATTCTTCAAATATATTCTAAGAAGTTAGAAAAGTATAATTTGTTAAATTAAATAAAAATTAGAAAAGTATAAGATTCCAATTATCTCTGTATATAACAAATTCGTACTTTTTTATTTCCTATATTTTTAAAACCTCATGTTCTGTCAAGGAGTTAGGGGTACTTGGGTCTTGGTGGTATGTTTCCTAACACGTTTAAGTTGGGGTTCTTTTCTAGCAGGACTATTTTGTTGAGATACTTGAGTAGCCAAACCCTTTATTAAGGGTTTTGCTTTGTTTTATCCCTCTACTCAGTTATTCCTATTTATTAGATTCAATTATGATACTGCAATTTCAATGTTGTAGAAAGGGAGCTTTCGTTAGCGCTAGTGTTAAGTTGTTAAGATTCCTGGAACACTATTAGGCAGAATGGAGAATATTTGCCCCTGAATTTCATTGACGACAAAAGAAAATGATTACACAGAGGATGCTAATTCCTATTGTTGAGTACGACTTCATAGGAAGTGTCAAAGGGGGGAATGTGGCGGGCGAATGTAGCGAGTGGAGCAAGCTTCAGGGATATTGCTGTAATCTGGACTGTAGTATTTATACAAGATTTGTAACACTGTAAACCTTAATTCTATTCACAGCAGTAATATGGAACTACAACTGCTCCATAGTCAGAGATGTAGGCACACTTGGCTGAACTTCGTAACCAAGCATCATGTTTCATTGTTTTGGGATTTCCGTTTCCTTTCTCTTCTGACAAGAATCTACACAAAAGCATAAACTGATTCCTATTTCTTAATTTCTTCCTGTTATAGACTTACAAAGAATTTTTTGTTGGGTCATTAGTTCTTACCTAACAATACCACCCCTCCAAAATCAACTTTGTCTTCAGTTGAAATTAGAGAACTGATGTTGAATAGTGGTAAGATCTTCCCAAGCTGCTTCCTCGGCTGATTTATGTTGTCATTGGATCAGAACTTGTTGGATTGGTTTGGTTCACCTGATTTATGACACAGGTACCCAGAACCTGTTCGGGCCTATATGCAGGAACCTGTTTCTGAAGTTCTGTTGGTAAGTCAGCTTCCATACGCTTGTTCCCCGTTGCTGATTCCAACTGAAAAACACGGAAAACCGGGTGTATGCGTGCCTCTTATAGTGGCTGCAAATGGAAAGCTACCACCCCAACTTGTTAAAGGACTAGATAAGGGCGATAGTACCTGGATGACGATTTTGGATGCAACCTAGTAGGCATAATTGACACCTGTCTATGAGGATGGATTTTCAAGTATACATATTTCTCCTACCTTTTTATATTTGAAGACTTCCTGTATGATTAGCAAATCTAATCATTTTATTCGGAGCTCTTTGGGATCCATCTTACTTTATTTTTAATGAGAAATCATATATATAAAGAAAATGAAGTGCAAGGAGTACTCCAACTCATTACAAAGTAATAAACAATGCAAGATCGATCTAACTTAATGTGATGTGCTAGTTGCATTGCCGGGAATGGCGTCCAATACATAACACATTCTAAATTTCTTTCTCATTTCTCCTTTTGCTATACCTTTTGAGACTTCTGTGCTCTTGTCTCAGAAGGTATGGGGTCCAACTAAATGCATCTATCCGTTCTATTGGTAATTTTAGATCATTAGTTACCCTTACCTCGAAATTCAATATACTAAGTTACTCTCTAAGTCCCTAGACAAACCATTTCATTTCCAAATAAATGTGAAAACACTCTTATTATCTTACACTGAATGTAATGCGAACATTAACATTCTAATTGTCCCACATAGAACTTGTTTGAAGTTGTCTTCTGGAATGTACTAAGTGCACTTAATTTGATTCCTTCTTTGTTATCAGATTTGTGCTTGTGCATATTAGAAATGTGGTCTGTTTATAAATTTTTTATTACACTTCATAAATGAATGATTTATAGTTCTGCCCCTCACCCTATTCTATTTGTAATAAAATATTGCTATTTCAGGTAATTGGGATCAATAAGCAATTTCCAGGACCAATTCTAAATGTCACCACAAACTGGAATGTGGTAGTCAATGTGAAGAACGATCTTGATGAACCCTTACTTCTGCATTGGTAACACAATTGTGTTTTTTTCTAGTGATGATATGCAACTATTGATGACGATGGTAATGATTATGTTGGGTAGTTTAATGCAGGAATGGTGTACAACATAGGAAAGACACCTGGCAAGACGGAGTTTCAGGAACCAATTGTCCTATTCCAGCCGGCTGGAATTGGACATACGAGTTTCAAGTTAAAGATCAGATAGGGAGTTTTTTCTATTTCCCTTCGCTAAACTTCCAGAGAGCTTCTGGAGGATATGGAGGAATTATCATAAACAATAGAGCAGTTATTCCTGTTCCGTTTGGATTGCCAGATGGTGATGTTACAATATTTCTCAGTGACTGGTACACCAAAAGTCATAAGGTCTTGCCGCTTTTTGTGACTTATTTGATTTTATATATTCATTTGATGTGTTTTGAGTCTTTTGACCATTGCATATTGTGAAACAGGATCTCAGGAAGGATGTGGAAAATGGCGTTGATCTTGGAGTTCCCGATGGTGTTCTTATCAATGGATTTGGTCCATATCGCTACGATGACACACTTGTCCCAAATGGCATATCTTACCAAATAATAAATGTGGAACCTGGTAAGAATATAGGTCATTCTTTCTTTCATGTTTTATACGCACAGGACAAGTACGTGGCATATTTGGAAACTATTGTCCCTCTCTTTCAAACTTTTTCTTCCAGTGATATGTGCTGCCAATTTTGTTGTGGATAAAGCTCTGCATGTCGCTGGCAAGTTACTAAAATACTATACGGGGATTCACTCCCACTTTATATATGAAAGTAGACGGTAAATAGAAAAGAAAAGCATTTCACAGTAATTTCCCTGGAAATCAATCTTCTGACTGAAAACTTTCGATCAAGCTCGTATTGGGATTCTAATATATATCAAACTGAAATGAAAAAAGTCTATGTTACTTGAGATATCAATCAAATCAATCAATGGATTGATTGTAGTAGTTAAAGATATTCCGGTCTAGACTGTGCAGGTACTTTAGAATGCTTGTTACATGTAGACATTCTTCATAAAAGCTTTTTTGACAATGACACTGATCCATTGTCTATACTACGATATTCATTTTAATATTCATGATCAAGAAAATATATCAGAGATTCAAGGCTCAACTTGATTCTGATATTTTGAGAAATATCACACAAATCAGAGTGTTAGAATAGCAACCCTAGTTCAAAAGAAAACAGATACAGAAAACGCAAACAAAGAATACACAATGTTTGATCATGGAGTTTGGCCAATTGTGCCTACGTCTCTGAGTGCAGTACCTTTCGATTATCATTAAAAGCATAGAGTTTTATAGAGTACAGTTTGTGTTTAAATACTATGGACCCAGTTTACAACATTAACCTTGGGTCATATCGCGGGGAGCTTCGCCCCCCACATCTCCCAGTATCATCCAAAGAAATGTTTGTGCTAAGCCCACTTATCAGTAAACTACGAGTTATATACAACACCGATATTGAAACGATGTTTGAAAACTATTGTTTCTTCAAAACATGGCAATCACATAGACCTAGAGAAACCATTTTGTAGCAGCAGGAGGCAACACCAGCCATGTCGAAATCTATTTCAAAGCAGAATATAGCACTGTAACATGGGCAGCACAAGAAAGAAATCTATATTAGCAAGAGGTTGTTAAGGATAGTTTTAAGTAGTAAAATTTACACAAATAAGAAATCTATGCAAATGTATATCATATTATTGGAGGCAAATATTTCATATTAAAGACAGAAGTGGTATTTCTAACATACACCCTCCTGTAACTATTATAAGCAAAATTTAATATTTTAGGTTCATTGAATAAAGGATGTATGTGGTTTATATTAAAGACCACATACATCATTTATTGAATGAATTTAAAATGTCAATTTTTGCTTATAATAGTGACCAAAGGGTGTATATTTCAAATATTTTGATGTTAATTTCGGGTCAAAATTTGAATCTATCTAAAATAGGACACTAGTTTTATTAACAAAACACAGTTTTGGTTCAAATGTAACAATTTAACCTAAAAATCTCCAACTTGATCCAAATTCTATCAAATTAGGAATAGTCAACCCAACATGAACATCTCTCAGGGTGATGAAACCAAAACCATTGAAATGTTTGTGCTGCTGATTAGTATTAAAATTTTGACAATGCCTCTCTCGTGAATTATTATTTTTCTAGAATTTGCACTTCTATAATTTCTCTATATATAAACATCTATCTCTGAAAGTAGTTTAAAATTGAATGCCCAAAATTTCAAGCTAGAAAAAATGTAATTTTTCTGAAATTTCAAGTTGTGTACAAAAGTTGTACATATTTACAGTCAACTGCTTATCCTCTTGTCTTAAACAGGGAAAACATATCGCATACGGGTTCACAATGTCGGTATCTCAACTAGCTTGAATTTCAGGATTCAAAATCACAACTTACTTCTCGTGGAGACCGAAGGGTCATACACAGTACAGCAAAACTACACAAACATGGACATTCACGTTGGTCAGTCATATTCATTCTTGGTTACGATGGATCAAAATGCGAGCACTGATTACTACATTGTTGCCAGTCCTCGGTTTGTTAATTCATCATGGGCACAAGCTACTGGAGTTTCCATTTTACACTACGCTAATTCTCAGGGTCTTGCTTCAGGTCCTCTTCCTAGTCTTTCTGATCAAGATAATCCGTCTTTCTCTATAAATCAAGCAAGATCAATAAGGTTATTGTTCAGTTCTTTGACTCCTTTTTTATTTCAGGATGACTACTTAATCTCACATGATACCCTTATATTGTTTGGAAAAGCATGTTAGAATATATTAAAATATCTTACAATATCTATTTATCATGTTTGAGTATCTTAGTTTATTTCATAGGATTGATTTCTTATCTTAGATTATCTCTTAAGACTTAAGGTTAGTTTCTATATTTCTTGCAATTTAATATGATTGATAATAATTAAAATATTCCAATAAGGCCTTACTGATTACAATGTTGCATAACATTAGTGTTCAAAGGTGGCGATACCAAAGAAAAATGTTAATTTACTACCCCGTCTCCTATTAAGTGCCATGTTCAGAAAATTTGTTTGTCTCTTTTCTTGTTATTTTAGAATACCACTGAAACATTAAATACTTTTTTCCACATATATATTATATCTCAAACTACTCCGCTAAGGCACTAGCCATTACATTAATAAATGTACTTTAGTAAATGAAACTCATTTTATCACAGAACTTGGTACTCGATTGTTCTATTCTGAAGTGTAAACATCCTTAAATGACACTTAATATGAGTCAAAGATTATATTTGTTTCCCTCTGATTATTCTTTTAACTTTTATGATTAGTTATAAGAGTATTTTGAGACCATAAAATCATGATCGTTCAAACCCTCATCTGAAAATGGTATTTTACAGGTGGAATGTGTCTGCCGGTGCTGCACGTCCAAACCCACAAGGTTCCTTCAAATATGGGGACATTACTGTTACTGATGTATATGTTATTGTGAATAGACCTCCAGAGCTTATAAACGGAAAGTGGCGAACTACCCTTAATGGTATATCGTATTTACCACCTTCAACACCCTTGACACTAGCACAACATTATAAAATTCTTGGGGTGTACAAGCTTGATTTTCCAAATAGATGGATGAACAGGCCTTCTAAAGTTGATGTCTCTCTCATTAATGGCACTTACAGAGGTTTTATGGAAATAATCTTTCAAAATAATGACACCACTGTCCAGACCTACCATTTGGATGGCTATGCATTCTTTGTTGTTGGGTGAGAATTTAGGTCTAAAACTTTGATCCAACATGTTTATTTTTCATATATGCAACTCTGAATTTAAGAATAAGACTGAGTAAGTTTCTCATCTGAATTGTAGTATGGATTTTGGAGTATGGACTGAAAATAGCAGAAGTACTTACAATAAGTGGGATGGTGTGGCTCGCTGCACTACACAGGTATTTATATCTTACTACCTTTGTACCTATTTATAAGCCTTTGACAGTTTCACATATATTAAAAAAATGTTAGCAGTGTAATTAATGGATTTGGAGTTGATGCATTCACAAATTTACGCAGTCAGCGCATCAGTGGCCGTTAGATTGAGATCGGACGGGGCAGAAAGCAAGTATATTTTGATTTTTTTTAAAAAATCTCTAAAATACTGAGCTTAAAATTTGGACCGTCTGTTACTCTGTTCTCAATCCAACGTTCATCGTGCTGACTGCATGAGATGTATTAATAAGGATTAAGGGGTATGTTTGGAAAAGTAAAGATATCTAGTAATTTGCAGTGAGACTTATGTTTAGGGACACTTTTTTATTTTTTTTATTTTTTTCTTTCCAATGAGGACTTATAATTATAGATTTATGTGTATCTTGACCCAACATGATATCTTATTCCATGCATTTGCTTAGAATGGACCATTTCCAAATATAAAAAGAAAAGGGTACTCAAACATAGAGTAGAGTTGTTTGTTTCAT
>Ga0099826_10004228_pt1 | contig 10016 bp, 4 predicted proteins | sample Mtrugardesep15_FD_76830 | JGI IMG/M metagenome (GOLD analysis project Ga0099826, IMG submission 76830) | Root nodule microbial communities of legume samples collected from California, USA - M. trunc garden sep15 | ecosystem: Host-associated > Plants > Roots > Nodule | place: USA: California...
CCTATAATGCCGCATTTTGAGTTTTTTTTCTTTTCTTGAGAGGAGCTACTCTTTTCATTGAAATAAAATAACTTTTATCATATAAAATAAATAACCAATACTTGATATTTCATGATGATAATTTTTATTAGATTTACTTTATATACGTTGATATTCTTTATCATGCAATATGTTATTTGATCTAATATAAATATTTATTTATGCGTGAAACAAATTGCATATAGAGTTCCCTAAAAAAAATTGCATATAGAGTTATACTTAAAAAAAACATGCCTACACTTTTCGATCAATATTATAAACAAAAATCAATATTTTAAATTTATACGATATATTATAAAGACCATATCTATCATTAATTGAATGAATCTAAAATGTAAATTTTTATTTATAAGAGTGACTGAAAGATACATAGTTTTAATTATTTGATTGAATAATTTTTTGATCTTAAAATTCATTAAAACTGAACCGCTGAAACCTAACTTAATTGTACACATTTAAAGATGGCAATGGTGCCAACCGTTAAAATTTAAACATATTTATGTCAATTGTCAACCATAATTTTAAATTGCTCATAGAGTGGTGCACCACTCTTTAATCACAACTCCTCACAACTAATCTAACAACTATATTCGCCGCTAAAGATTTTCCTTATTATTTATTTTGACATAGGCCAATGATTATAATTATTATTTAAAATTAAAAATAAATCAATATTTTTAATTTGTAATATTAGAGTTGGATTTGGAGGCATTCTCTGCCATCCATGGATTTTGAATTTAAGGTTTCTAAAGTTACATTACAGACACATGATATCTTTCTTGTTAAACAACACACCATTTTGTGAGGATTGTTATTTGTAGAGGAGTTGATCTTTCAAGCTGTTATTGACTACATATTCTCTTTATCATCTTCATATCATCATCCTTCGAGAACCAACTAGATTCCATAAGTATATAACATTAATTCAAAAAATTAAGGATTTTTGCAACCTTAACCGACTTACTTCCATTGTCTCTACACCCTCCCCAAAAAAAATTGATGTGCTGATTTTCTAGTTAAGCTTCGTGTTTCTTCAACAATGGAGACACACATCACACCTCCTTCTTGTAGACTCTGCAAAAACTTGATTCTATATATTATAGTATTTTTTTCATTTTTGTTATTTTTTTTGAGCGATTTTTTTATTTATTTTTGTTTCTCTTAGCTTTGTAAAGAAAACAAAAATATAAATTTTTTTAAAAATGTTTACCACAACAACAAGTTTAGTCATTTGCATATTAACTATGACATCTTAATTTTTTTGCTACAATCACAAGTTATTAGGCAAAAAAATCTATTAAAAATTGAAAAAAAAAGAAAAAAAGATATTCCCTTTCCTTAAAAAACCCTCTTTGTACATTTTTTATTGAGTCAAAAAGTAGTGCTAAGCAAGTCAAAAATCCCTTTTTAGACCCTAGCACTCAAAATCACAAAAAACCCGCCACTAATCACGCACCATGTCCAAAAATACCTCATAATTCATTTTTTTTGAAACGAAAACTCAATATTTATCAATTTCAAAAACATTTAAAACCCCCAAAACCCCAACACAAAAAGATAATCGCATTCACGTTCTTCACATTCCATCCACACACACTCTCTTCAAATTCATCATCTTCTTCTTCTCATCCATCAGAACAATGTCAGAAGAAAACGGCGAAGGAGGAGAAGAGTATCTCTTCAAAATCGTCTTAATCGGCGACTCCGCCGTAGGAAAATCAAACCTTCTCTCCCGATTCGCGCGAAACGAGTTTGATTCAAATTCAAAAGCAACAATAGGAGTTGAGTTTCAGACGCAGATGGTGGAGATTGATGGTAAAGAAGTGAAAGCACAGATCTGGGATACTGCTGGACAAGAAAGGTTTAGAGCTGTTACTTCAGCTTATTATCGTGGTGCTTTTGGTGCTCTTGTTGTTTATGATATTAGTAGAAGAGGAACTTTTGAGAGTATCAAGAGGTGGCTTGATGAACTCACTAGTAAGTTCTTGCGTTTTTCTTGCTTAATTTTGATGATTATGTTTTAAGGATTAATTAATGTGGTATATGTATATGATTATTGACTAATTTGCATATTTTTAGGAGTATGTTCTGGAAGGAGGTTCATTTTAATTTTGTTTTTAAATAGTTTAACTTTATAAAAAAATTGTTTCATTTATAAATTACTATATATAGTTATTGTTTATGTAAAAATGGTAAAAAGTGCTTATAATAAGGGATTGCGGCTTGAGAAAAACCGATTGAGAAAAGAGAACTCACCTTGTGTGTTAAATCGCCTCTATTTACAAAATTGGTTATTTTTTTGTAATGTAGTATAATGTTTAGAATTTCGCCCTTAGAGTGAATAAGTGGAATCTGGGGTTCGATCCCTAACCCTTACATATGATATTTCATTGCATTGTATCTACCAACTGAACTATGCGTACGGAGACGAGATTGGGGCTCTTTTATTCATGAGTAGACTAGGTGGATGTTTGATTCAACGATTTAATTAAATTTTTATTCAAGAGGCGCTTTTACAACCAAAGAGGTTAAGAGCGTATAAAACTTTGCGTAAGCTGTGGATAAGTTGCCTTTATAAGCTATCATATGATGATTGTGAACTTAAGTTATACATATATTTTGGACATTGTTCATTTTTGTAAGGAATTAACTTTTAAGTTTGGTTTTGATACACTTTCGTTGTATTGATAACCCGAACTCGATTCCTATGTGGAACAATAATTCTTGAGCAATCCTGATTTATCTCTCGGTCGAATTTGGGATGAGCAGGACCTCCTTCCTCTAGGGTTAAAACAAAAAAAAAAAAAGATTGTATGCCTCACAATAATAATGCATTGTCAATAAATCATAAACTGCTGTCTCATTTAAAATGTTGGCTTTAATCTTATTTATCTGAACAATCACACATGATGATTTGTGATTGCTCAATAGTGTATAAGATCTTTACACTAACTATGCATGCTAATTAATTCCTTAATTAATATGCTTTGACATTATAAGAAATTTTTTGACTAAATAAATTAAGATATTCGCACTATTATTTTAAATATATTACTATAATATGACATTATGATGAGATAGGATTGTACACCAAAAAAATATGGAGATAGGATTAGATGTGTAAAGTTAAGTCATCCTATAAGAGCTTGATTATTTTTATTTTTTTTTGGTGGAAGAGCTTGATTATTTAATTCTTCATATAAGCACTTCCAAATACCTAGTAATAAATTATCATATATCATGTTATTCTTTCTATAGTGTGCTGATCTGGATTTTTTTTTATTTGATTAGAATTAGGATAAATACATTTGAATTTGGAAGAATATCTACCTGGTTTTGTTTCCTAAGTAGTGGCCTAAAATTTTCATATCATTAAAAAGGGACACTAGGTTATTATATTTGATAAACGGTATATGATCCCTGTTTTTGCTAGATGTATGTATGTCTCCCTTAGATCATCAGCACCTGTTGGTCAATTAGCATTCCTGCAACCGTAGATGAGAGATTTTTATGGATTCCTCAAAGTTAACAATAAGACATACTTCTGTAGAGAACTTGCAGATATCTTTTTAACAAGTTGAACTATATTTTATAATTAAATGTTGCCACCACCATGACTGTTTCCTGACTGACTATTGTGAATTGTAAAGATGGAATGCTATTCTGTGCATATATTCTTAACTATGGACAACGTGAACTTGTTATATAAACTTCCATTTGCTTTATCTTATCTTGTTTTTTATCTGACACTTTACTCATAGATTGCGTTTTTTAAGTTTCTAATTGACTGAATTTATTTTTTAGCTGCTAAAATTACTGACATGTGTTACTGTCAGGACTCAGAGCATACTTAATCAAATTTAGCATATTATTTTTGTTCTGGTACTGCTTTACTTTAGTACATTATTATATGACTCAAATAGGAGTGAACCTTTATTTTAGTCTTCCAAACATACAAGTGTCATCATTACTTTAGTTCTCAAACATTTTTGTTGAGAAGCATACTCCCACACTCCAATTTTTTAAAAACAAACACCTACCTCCCTTATTTAAATAATACATACATAGCCCCTTTGTATTACAATATAGAGGAATGGATATAATTAAGGGGAGGTTAATATCTTTTGCAAAAGAGAGGAGTGCATGTGTCAGTTAGACATATCTTAAGGAGATGAGTACATTGTCCTCTTTATGTTATCAATTGAGTTTCTACATTATGCATAATGTCATCAAATTAATCCTTTATTGTTGCGCTAAGAAATGAGTATAAGGGCTAATTTGAGGATATTTTGTATGATAGATGGACTAAAATGATCAGGCTTTGCATTATTGAGGATTAAATAGATGTCACAGAAATGTTTGGAGAACCTAAGTGACGATACTTGCATTATTGACAAACTAAATTGATGAAAAAACCTCGAGTACCAAGTTATACTTATTTGATACTTGTGACTGGAAATGGATAATCTGCAACAGTAACGGATCTCGACTGTTGGATGAGGATCTGACAGCTTGTATGTTAAATTTGATTTTGTGATATCAAAATATAAGCTGTCCAATCTTTATCAAATGGTTGAGATCTGCTGATGTAGTGACTGCAGGCTAAGTCTGGGTCTGGTTAATTGTGTCTGCTGCTTGGGTCAGTCACAAACATTTTGAAGAGATAAACTTGTAAAACATGGCTTTTACCTTTTGACATTTTACTAATAACGTGCTTCAATACTCTTTATTCATATCAGATATTTGCTTTCCATACAGTCTTGTAACAGAGTTTTCGATTCTTGCATAATTGCAGCTCAAAATGATAGCACCGTTGCGAGAATGTTGGTGGGAAATAAGTGTGATTTGGAGAATATCAGAGAAGTGAGCATAGAGGAGGGCAAAGCCCTTGCAGAAGAAGAAGGTTTGTTCTTTATGGAGACATCAGCACTCGATTCTACCAATGTCCAAACGGCTTTTGAGATTGTCATCCGTGAAATTTACAATAATATCAGCCGCAAAGTCTTAAACTCTGATTCCTATAAGGCTGAATTGTCTGTGAATCGAGTAACCCTGGTTAATGGCGCTGGATCAAAGAAAAATATGTTCAGTTCCTGTTGTTCTTGATGAGCTTTCTAGCTTTAACTTTGAATTGATACTTTGGATCCTTCAAGAGCAGTATGTTGTTCTATAATATTTTTTCTTTTTCTTTTGGGTCATTTTCCCTAGCTACTATTTCTTGGCATTCTGTATTTGCCTCAATGTTTTTAGTTCTTATGACCCTCATCCATACATTCTGAAAGAAGAAAATAAAAGAAACGAGAAAGGTTTTGCTCTTCCATGAAACTACAATAATATTTTCATGATAGAATTTATTGAGTTTTAGAGGCAAATTTTTTGGTAGACCTGTACTTGAAAGCTTTCAAGAATATACTATATTCTCATTTGCTGGTTACTGATATCCAAATATGATAACAAATAAGCCATAAAATTAAGATCGTATGCAGCACGGACACTCCTTGAATTATGCGTCTCTCGGACCGACACATATAATTACACTTAATTGTTTGATTTTCTCAAATTATTAGCGGTGTCGGCGTGTCCGTGTTGTGTTCAGTGTCCGTGTCTATGCTTCATAGTGGAAAAGGAAAAACACTCTTATTTTCTATCTTCTCTCTTTACTCGTCAAGTTTATGAGTTGAACACTTTCATATCCTATCGATTTAGGACATCGATAATCAATATCAACTACCCTTTTGACATCTATAGTTTTGATCTTTTAACAATTGTTTTAAAAACATCAAGTATAATGACTTAAATCTCGATCTCTTCATTGGTCGTTGTAATTTGAGAATACACAAAAATGAGTGTTAGACTCATAATTAAGAAAGAGTATGGATTAAGTAGAAGGGTTTTTGATGAGTTAAGATCCTCTCTATTTATTTATTTTTCCATTTGTACCATTTGGAGAGATATAGACACATCAATTCTATATCTTTAGAATCAATTTTAACCACTACAAAGTGGAACGAAATATACGGTGTTTAATTTTGTTTCCTAATATCAGTGCTGCTCATGTTAAAAATAGAAAACAAATATTGAAAGTGAAACTCTCAACACATAAAAAGCATGAGAAATAAAAATTCGAAAATCCATTTCTAGTTAAAGAAATGATATTTGTACAACCATTTATGACAATTTTTAAAACATATCACTCTCATACTCTCATTATTTTTTGGGTCCTGTTAACCGGTGTCTTCAGGGCACTGTTTAAGCATACCATAAAAGGAAGCTTCTTTTGACATTATTATCAATTAATTACACAATTTCAATGCATTAACTATTATATAATTTATTTATTCATATCCTTAAACAGTGCTCTGAGGACACCTGTTAGTTCCCTTATTTTTTTACTCTCTCTATTCTTTTAATTTTCATGTCAATGCCATATTTCTTTGTATATCATTAGTTGTTTATTTCATAAGTTGTCTCAAAAATAATTGTTCAAATAACATAGTTCTTTTACTTAAGAATGTCGTTATACTCTCATGTCATGTGGGTGGTCGAGTAAAAGGTAGAAAAAAATTACTTTGTTTGAGAATCAATTTGAAGAATGTATACAATTTTTTTAATGAGAAGCTAAATTGAACGGGTAACCAAACACAACATTAAATTTTCATGTCACATGTTGTGAGAGGAGAATCCAGTTTATGTATCTAACAAATTTTCGGCGAAGATTAATCTTAACCGAAGAGAAGAGAAAATTAGTACTTAACACGATAAGCCAAAAAACTCTTTGCATTTACAAGGGTGCTGTTACCCACGATCATGAGCGTGATTACACTTCACTATCACAAGATAATAACCTCAATCCAAAATTCATTAGATAAAGGACCACAGAATAGTGGTACATAGCCATAGGGGCTGAAGGGAAAGCTTGCTGTTATGTTACCCTTGACTGAAAGGGACAAAACATTATACATTTAACTTCATGCATATATGGTGTTCAGAAGAAAATATGTAAAATAATCGAAAAATCGAACAGAATGAGCTAAGAGTGACGGAACAATGACTTCAGTGTCTAAATACGAAACACTACTGATAAACTTGTCAACTAACCAGTGGCAACCGATAGCATAATTAAACTGTACAATGAAACCTACTATGAAATACAAACACTCTCCAGATTATGCATGTTTGTCAAACATACGTTGGTAACCGATACCGACACGATACCAACATATATGATTACATTGAATTATGTGATTTTTGCAAATTATTAATGGTGTCAGTGTCTATATCATGTCCGATGTCTGTGTCCATATCCGTGATCCATAGAAGCCTAGTTAGCTAGTTCATTTTCTCGGTACCAGTTCTTGTGTATGATTACTTATTATTTTTTATGAAAGTCTATTATTTAATTTTTAAAAGATCAATGTTAGTAGGTCAGTTATTAGTGTTTGATGAAGGTGAGAATTATATTTGAGAGGATTCTTATCACTCTACTCCTTAAATCTTCTACCACATCCACCAAATGATCCTTATATCACCTAATATTTTTTTAAAAATTAATATTTTAAAAATTGAATATTAAACTGAAAAATTGATTTCATTTTAACTTTTTCATAATCAAATGTAGGCTTACGGTGTAATTATTCAATCCAAAGAAGAGAAAATCTTAGAACTCGAAAAGTATATAATAGTTAATTAGTATGATGATGAAATTGAGATGTCCCTCATGTGACCGGTTAACCACAAGGAGTTCAAGAACATGTGACTCTCCTAAATCTACCTTGCCAACACAATTTAATGTCAATCAAAAGTGTTTGAATTTCTGCATGCAAATTATTGGACAAAACAACACCATCATAAAAACTGAATTGAAACGTATCATCAAAATTGCACATCAAATACACCTACAAATGCAAAATATGTTCATATATATGATCTGATACCTCACAGGAGAAGTTCCCTTAAAATGTAAATTTGTTGTGGAATATCCAAATATTCCACATAATCAACTAAGCTAAGATGTCTTTTTCAGCAATAAGGGTTACAAATATATATGAAGTATTATCCAAGCAAACATTGTGACACATCTACTAAAACATCATGAAATATGCAACCAGTTCAAATATCAATAACCAAGAATATAACATAAGATAACGAGAAATAGCTCTTCTTCACAGCAGAACGGGAAAATCATCATTACCAAAACTCCCCTATGATACAAAACACTTCTAGCAATTTCTTTTATATATGTCATGTATTTGCTATCTTTAATATTATTTTAATATGAGATAAACTCATGAGTTTATGAGTTGATTCTACCTTAAAGAAATGAGTTGAAGTAAAAACTCGAATCTAACATCCTTAAATTTTACTGCGTCAATCCCTTCCTAGCGTGACCTTAACCAGGTTAACACCAAAGAACCTAATTATCATGTGTCTCGTAAACCAAAAACATATATTAAGAGACCAAAAGAAAGATACAAACATGAGGTACAAACACCAAAACTCAAACAAAAACTATTTTCAGAAAACAAAAGAAAAATACAAACATGAAGGACAACCACCAAAAACTCAAACCAAAAAATATAATAAAAAATAAAATGAAAATACAAACATGAGAGACAAATACCAAAACCTATGAAGGAATACAAAATCAACTAAACCTAAGGAAAAGAAGATTCTACGGCTAAAGTCTTCTAAAATATGAGAAATAACAAAATCCATCCGATGACATAATTGCAACCAATTTTTCCATCTATTTTTAGCCTCCACAAAATTGTCTTAGATTTTTGAAAAGTCTTCACCACAAACAATGAGTCACATTGAAGGATGATTAATTAGTTTATGTCTTTTTTATGTATTTTTTTTAAAAAAAACATGATTAATTAGCTTGTGTATATACACTAATGGTTTATTAGAAATTAAGCATAATTTGCATAAAAATTAAAATATTAAAAAAAAATATTATTACGACAACAAAATTATTATAAATTTTGTTATATACCTATTTTTTTTAAATGTATTTACTTTATCGTCTTATTCTTTCATTTCATTGTCAAAAAAGGGAAAACACCAAAAGTTAGACATCACCCTTACCCTTTGTGATCGCTATAGCATTGAAAAGACAAAGCATGCATGTTGTTGTCTATATCCTGAGTTCATAGCATCCACCCGTTATGGCAAGGGAACCATTTAATTTAAGTTGGTTAAAACACTAAACAAGACCATGAAAGGCCAGATATATACGATAAACAGATAGAATCAAAAAAAGTTTTATACTTTTTATTCTGTTATTATTTTAGGTTGTAAACTTTGGCTCATTTGTACTGTTTTTTGAATGATTCGTACAGAAAAGAATAATAATGACATCTTGTTTTTTTGTTTTTATGTATCAGATAAATATTTAAAAACTTTTACCAAAAAAAATATATTTAAAAACAGACAATACAATAAAAAAAGATAAATTTCACAATTAAATATAAATATAGACATAAAATTTTCTCAAATTAAACAAATGCTGAAATACTATTCAATTATATTTATTTATCCATTTTCTATTTTTTTATACGTAAATGTTATGTATTTTTTTTGAAAGATATACGTAAATGTTATCCTTATTTATTAATTTTGTTAAGTCTTAACCTAATTTTTTTCCCTCTATTAATCCCTTATTAGGTTTGCAACAACTCTATCCTAAAATTTTGGATGTAAATTTGCATTATATATGTTTTTTATTTCTCTTTCTAATAACCGTGAATATTTTTCAAAGCAAAAAATTAATAGATATTTTAATCTTTATCCTTATTATTTATTAATTTTATTAGTTCTGCAGCAACTTAACTATTATGTTTTTTTTTGACAAGTTGTACACTTATTTAATACGTTTACAAACATAATACCCTAATTTTCATGCAAACTCGGCTACCCTAAATAATTTGTTAGGAACCATGAACTGCATTAATTTTTTATGTTTAACTATAAAAGTA
>Ga0099826_10004229_pt1 | contig 10014 bp, 4 predicted proteins | sample Mtrugardesep15_FD_76830 | JGI IMG/M metagenome (GOLD analysis project Ga0099826, IMG submission 76830) | Root nodule microbial communities of legume samples collected from California, USA - M. trunc garden sep15 | ecosystem: Host-associated > Plants > Roots > Nodule | place: USA: California...
CATATGCCATACACATTGCCAAGATTTTTTAGAAAACACTGGTGCCATCATTTCCACCCATCTGTAATACAAGTTCCTTACATATTAAATTAACTATTCAGTTTAGCATCACAAATGATATAATGGAGTTAAAAGAAAATCACACAGGATAGTGCAACTGTTTACCCTAAGCAAGGAGGAGCGGTGCTGTTGTCATCACACCTTCCGCTACCTTTAAACTTATAATACCTTCTGTACAGAGACAACATAATACCAACAAGATATTTTAGCAATTGTTTGCACACAAAAAAAGTAACTACTCAAAAAAATCAATGCAACATAAATGCATGAGTATACATTCCCAGGAGTTGAGAAATAAATTATTTAAGGTAGCTGTAAATTATTTGAATGAATGATCTTGCTGCAGAAGTACACTTAAATAAACATGAAAAGTTTTGGTTCAAATACGAGAAAATAAATAGTTAGAGTAAGATTTTGTGCGACATGTTCTTCAACACTTGCGCATTTTACAGAGATGCTTCTTATGTCTGTGAGAGTGTGTACATATATTCTAAAACATAACTTGAAAACTGACACGGAACAATCTAATAATCTAGTTCATTAATAGAGTACTGCATTGGTTATGTCATAACAGGGATGTAGATCTACCAAATGAGCGCTGTTGCTAAACAGCTAGAGGTGGGAGGAAACGAGGTTAACCTGTGTACTTTTGATCCTGCTTTATGAACCGTCAGTGGATGATGTATCTCTGATTTACCAGGATCCAGCGCAGGCTGTGATATCTCTAGCCCTTCTTCTATAACAATAGATAAATACCTAACCAGAAAATTAACAAATCAAAACATGGGGCATAAAATAGTCATCATCTGTGTAGAAAAAAGGACCTAAAGGTGAAAATGGTGGAGAAGAAAGAAGAAAAACCAGAAAAATAGAAAAGACAATAAAGTTTTAGAGAACAAAGTAAAAATACTAAGATACTTTGATACATTAAACTGAAACATAAACTACAAATATATCGAGGTAAGCCATAAGCATGCTTGTAAGACTGAAAATAAAATCTGCAGTAAATTTACTCTAAACACTAGACATCATTACTTAGTGACTACTTTACTTACTAAACAAGCAACAATCTAATTATGACAGAAATAAGCAGCAGAAAATAATTAATAAAACAGAAAAATATCAATCCCCAACAATCTGAAATAAAGAATTAGTAACAACTAACAACATAACATATCAAATATATTCAACTAGAAACTTTAATTTAGTATTATGATCCGACTCTCCTTGCCACAACTGGTTTTGCAAGTGAAAATTACAATGTCGGCCAAAATTTTACCAACTGGAAAAAGACATCTCGTAGGGTTTATAGTTATGTGCAAGGTCTGCAACCAACTGTAAGCCAGTGAGCTTAACAAAGAAATTCAATTTATCCGTCAATGGCGTTGGTGAAGAAACATGGAATTCTTTAACCAAAAAGACTCGCATTAGTTCATGTTATATGCACACAATTCACATAAAAAAGTAACAATTGTGTGTTGCAAAGGAATATCTACAAAAATGAAAATTCTAAATTTAATAAGACGTGCACAAGTGCCTTACCTTTTTGGGTCAAAATTATCGACAAGAAGGTCCTCATCCCAGAGAAATATATAATTGTAGTCGGCAACTATGTCTGGATGCAAAAATCGTTTTGCAAACCACCTATGTCATCATAGAGAGAATTTATTTGTTTAATATTTATAGATATAGGAGTAGAATATCGCAGAGAGGGAAAACAAATCAACATATAAGCATATTATACCATTTCGTTTGATTTATAGCAGACACATGTATGGCACGATTACTCCAAGCTAAATTCTTCCATCCATCCACAAAGCCATCATAGTGAAAAAGCATCACAACAAAATCACTTGACGGGAACTGCCACCAGCGGTAAGAGTCAGCAGATATGAGTTTAGATCAAAGTCAAATTATATAAGTGAAGCAACCGTCACCTTTTTGATGATTTTATCAACAACTTCTTTTTGCTTAACTCCTACTGAAATAGCCAACAGATTCAATGGGTGGTTTGAAATTCTCTGAACCAAATAAAATTGAAATAGAAAAGTAAGAACAGAAAGAAAATTGACAATGTAGATGTCATCAAATGAAAAAAGAGGAAATTAATGCACATTGCACAAATATAGTCCCTAATCTATAGACAAGAAGTTGTTGAAAGCAACATATTATGTAAGATAAACAAGAAAGTGTATGAACTTTCAGCTTTTGCCCTTCCTTTGCTCCCTCGGATAAAATTTAAAAAGAAAAAATGCCAAAATCAACTTAAAAGGTTATTTAACGGTCATATTCTGACATGTTCATGTACCAAATATTTAGTTAAAAAATATGGTAATATACAATAGAAGTCAAGAAATATATAAAGTTGAAATTTTAATCTGCATTGCGTATCAGATTACTGGTTCAAGATTAAACTCCAAGCAGAAACAAATACTTCGTCCGCTACGCAGACTGGATTATACATTTGATTGATAACAGTTTTTAAATTTGAGCTTAACACTAACACTATTAGAGCATGAAGTGAAGTTGGTTAGAATTTAGCATACATTATTTACACCAGAGTCCCATAAGGGACGTGTTTCCAAGTTAGAGGTCCTAGCAACAATTCCTTGAGGCAATGCCTGAGTTCCAGAAGGGCGGCATTGTTTCTAGGGAAATAAAAAGAGGAAGAGAATTAGAGGTAATTACAATTAAAATGGATGGATATCCTTCCAAAAATAACAAACCTTGCATGCATTGGAATTGGATGTTGTATCCTCCTCCGGCATTGAATAAATTAGTCCCCATCGTGCCAGTCTCTGCAAAAAAGAAAAGTAGTGAGTGAATGAATGAATTATGAGTATGATAAAGTGTGTTAGTACATACATACATATACATAAATACATACATACTTGTTTGTACTCCTTAGCAGAGAATGCATTGCCAAGGAAATAAGCGCCGCAAATCAAGGAAAGAAGAATGAGGAGTGTCCAAAGGAACAACCTGTTTTTTGGATCCGGAAAGACAACACCCTGACAGCACAGCAGTTATAATAAATCAAATTACCCCAAAATTAATTAATTAATTGAAAAAGCAGCAAGCAAAAATTGTGATTCATGGAACAGAATAGAATGGTCTGGTCCTAGTATAGTCTAGTCTAGTCAAACAAATAATATAAAGCTTACGGTTGCAGAATTAAAAAGCTTCATTTGTATGTATCTCCTGTCCTGAGTGAAGAAGACATACAAGGTTGATAGAAGAAGAAGAAGAAGAAGAAGTTGGAATGGAATTGAAAAGAAGAATGATTGTAAAGGGAAAAGAATAAGAATAAGGGAGAGAAAGTTGATTGAAGAAAGTTACAGACCGACCGAGCCAAGAAAGAATCGCTCGCTCACGCTACAAAGAAAGAATAACAACAAATCATTCTTATTTGTTTATTTCAAATTATTACTAACACTCAAACATCGTGACAGTCAACGCTTGAGAGGAACATCATCGTACCAGCGTAACCGCAACATGCCAAAAATATAACAATAACAAACGGTTTATTAACTTAGACTCGTCCACTAAATTTTAGGGAATGTATTGGATATTTGAAGGTTGAGACTTGAGTCACTTTGTGGTGGGTGACTTTGGTGACTTTAATGTAATTATTTAGATGAAAGAGAGTTATGATTGAATGATTAAAATAATATATTTTGATGAGAAAGAATTATTTGTTAGAAGAGAGATAGAGACAAAGTCATCAAAACCAAAGTCATCGAAGTGCTCTCCATATTTAAAAAGATTTTAATTAGTGATGATAAAAATAATTAATTAGTTGAATATTTTTATAATATAATTTAAGGGTCACGTAAGTGAAAATGAACTTAAATGTGATGGGAGAGCAAAATCTTGAAAAAAACTAAAATAAAATAACCAGTGTCAAATTTCGAGTGTTAAAATATAGGGAAAAATTTATATTCACTTAAAATAGGAGGTTTAAGTCTATTAGTTAAAGCTCAACATTTTAACATGGAGAAGTGGAGTTTTGGGGTTCGAACTCTGATCCTTGCATATAATATATATATCCCAACCAACTAAACTGAGCTTACGTGGATAACCTAGATTTTTTTATGATAAAAAAATATAATGGTATTTGATAAAAAAAAATTATAAAACATAAAAAAATCTTAAGGTATTCAATTCAGACAATCAATTAATTTTTTTTTATTTTCAAAGCATCAAAATCATTTTTTTTTTTAAGAAAAAACATCAAAATCATTGATGTTCAATTGAGATTTCTATGAACTTATAAAAATATTTCTTGGTATTGAAAATTAGACAAATTTTAATGGATTCATTTATAAAATGAATTGTGTGAGCATTTTAATTGCAATACACTCATTCAACAATCTCATAAAACTCTTGAGATTTTGTGATACTTTCCTAAATTATTTTCTGTTCAGCCGTAACAATGCCAAATTATTTCTTTTGTTTGTCAAACATGATCGTCAAAATCTTCATATATGTAACTTGCATTTTTCTTAACATAATATTTTAAGATCGAACTAGTTATTATATATCGAATTATTATCATCAATCATATGCCCATAATTTTTAAGCCCGGTAAACTTGCTAGTAGTACTATATATACAGTCTAATAGTCTATACGTTCATTGATTCATTGTTTTTTCTGGTTGACAATTAATTTATCATTATATATACTTTTTGAGAATTTATTTATTGTTATATTGATTTATTTATAACTACTGTGCTTTATTTTTCTTCAAAAAAACTACTATACTTTATTTTTATAGTTATTTATTTTTTGTTGCAATTGATCTATAAATTTGATGGTAATATACTAGAGCTATTTTAAATTATGTCATTTTAGCAAAAAAAATTGTTTTAAATTATATTTTTTATGGTAAAATTTGTTTTAAAATAACATAAATTTGTTTTAAAATATATGTTATTTTACAATATCAATGAATAATTAATGCTTATTTTTCTATTATGACCTTTACTATTTTTTTTGAAGGGGACCTTTACTATTTATTACTTTATCTTTTTTCAATATTTTAATTTATGTTTTCTATACAATTAATGTAAGATATTCTTATAAAATAACTCATAATTAATATTTTCTATACAAAATAAATTGCATTTCTTAATATATGTGAAATTATTAGAATGACATATAATTTGAAATGGAATACCGTATAATAGTATTATATCTTTAAATTCATTGACTCCTTTAAAATATATTTTTTAGGGAACTCCTTTAAAATCTTGAAAATCCACAAATTCCTTTAAAATCTGAAAATTATAAATCCATTAAAATTTGCATTAAGAATCTTGATTGTAACGAAATATTGATTGTAAAAAATGTCTTTTAAAAATCCACAATGTGAATACAATCCAACAAAGTATTTTAATTTTTTTAAGATTTTTCCTATCAAAATAGTCTTTTAAAATTTCAATCCATTACACCGCGCCCTTATTTTATGTTAATTTAAATTTTAATTCAATTTTTTATTTTTATTTTTGTTTGATAATTTTAAATAAAATAAAATATAATCTATTCTTTCAATAAATCGTAAGTAACGAACCTCTCAAAAATTAATAATCAATAGATAAATCAAAACTAATCTAATATAATCCAGTGAGAAATGAATTATACGTTTCTGTTTTGGCTAGGAGGAAGAAGTTGGAAAGAAAAGAAAACGGTGCGTTTAAAGAGAGGGTTTACGGTCCAAGAGAAATCCCCTTTCCAATTCGAAATGAATGCGAAGCGAATTGATTGTTAGGGTTTCGGTACGCTTTCTTCTTCTTTTTCCAATTCATTATTGCTTAATTACCACACCACACTCGTGTTCGTGGGTGGCTGAATTTACTTTGATTGATTAATTAATTAATTAAATTCTACTCGTTTTGTGTTCTGTATGTATGTTGTGTTGTAAAAGTGTAGAGTAATTTAATAATGTCTGAAGAGGTGGGTGGATCCATGTTGGTAGTTTATAATGACGATGATGTTGATGTTGATGTTGATGTTGATGATGATCCCTCTGACCAACATTTGGGTGAAGGAGAAGGAGGATGCGATACAAGCAGCACAGAAGACTCCCCTGCTCATCAAACTACACTCCATTTGGATCATCACATTCCATACATCGGTCAAATGTTTCCCACTCACGATGCTGCTTATGACTTCTATACTCATTTTGCCAAGACCTGCGGCTTCTCTATTAGACGTCATCGTACTGAAGGTAAAGATGGCGTTGGCAAAGGACTTACTAGACGCTACTTTGTCTGTCACCGTGCTGGCAACACTCCTGCCAAATCATCAACCCAAACTAAACCTCAACGAAATAGAAAATCTTCCAGATGCGGTTGTCAGGCTTACATGCGCATAAGCAAAACCACTGAATTTGGACCTCCAGAATGGCGTGTCACTGGTTTTGCCAACCACCATAATCATCAACTTTTGGAACCAAACCAAGTTCGATTCCTTCCTGCATACAGAACTATATCAGATGCTGACAAAAATCGAATCCTTATGTTTGCAAAAACAGGGATTTCTGTTCATCAAATGATGAGACTTATGGAGCTTGAGAAGTGCGTCGAACCTGGATATTTGCCTTTTACTGAAAAGGACGTAAGGAATTTACTCCAGTCATTTAGAAAATTAGATCCAGAAGAAGAAACCCTAGATTTGTTAAGAATGTGCAGAAATATTAAGGACAAAGATCCTAATTTTAAATTTGAGTACACACTTGATGCAAACAACCGTCTAGAAAATATTGCCTGGTCCTATGCCTCATCCATCCAATTGTATGATATCTTCGGTGATGCTGTGGTGTTTGATACAACACATCGTCTCACTGCATTTGACATGCCGTTGGGGATATGGGTTGGGATAAATAATTATGGAATGCCCTGCTTCTTTGGCTGTGTGCTACTGCGAGATGAAACTGTCCGGTCATTTTCCTGGGCCATAAAGGTAGTTAATGAATAACTTATTAGCGTCTATATCATTTGGTTTTTGATTCAAATTGTATTGTGGCCCCTTGGATTTTTTTCTGAAATAATACTGGCGTGGCTTAATTGTGTTGTGACAACAAATTTTATATCAAATATTTTGTAGCTATAAAAAAACTGCACTGTCTTGGATATACCAAATGGAGGTTAATACAAATCAAAGCCTACACTTTGGAAATGTATGCAAGCGCCTTGTGCTAGTTTTTGTTTTCCCTTTTCTTTTTATTCCAATTTTATAAAATGGTCAAGGCACTTCAGCTGTGGATGATTACATCTTTCTTTTATTTTTACTCCCTTGTGGAATGTTCATTAGTTTTTTTAGAAGTTAAACCATTCTTTAATTTACACTGGTTTTTTTATTCACCTTCTTGGTAGGCTTTCTTAGGTTTTATGAATGGGAAGGCTCCACAGACTATATTAACTGATCAAAACAATTGTCTCAATGAAGCACTATCTGCAGAAATGCCGATAACAAAACATGCTTTCTGCATATGGACGATAGTAGCAAAGTTTCCATCTTGGTTCAATGCTGTTCTAGGTGAACGCTACAATGACTGGAAGGCTGAATTTTATAGACTTCATAATCTTGAATCAGTTGACGACTTTGAACTAGGCTGGAGGGAGATGGTCTGTTCTTTTGGGCTGCATTCCAATCGACACATTGTTAATTTATATAGCTCGCGCTCACTTTGGGCATTGCCATATTTAAGATGCCATTTTCTTGCTGGAATGACTACAACTGGTCAGTCAAAGTCAATTAACGCCTTCATTCAACGGTTTCTAAGTGCACAGACACGGCTTGCTCACTTTGTTGAACAGGTATTATATCTTTCTGTCTCATGTTTTGATTTTTTTACATTGGATTTTCAATGATTATTCACATTTCATGCGTATGCGGGAGCTTCAGTGCACCGGGTCGCCCTTTTATTCACATTTCATGGAGTCACTTTGTTGAACATGTATTAAATCTCTCTGTCTATCATGTTTTAAATTTTCTTACACTGGATTTTCAATGATTATTGACAGTTCATAGAATCATAGAGTGAACTTTATCCTACTTTTTGGAGATATTAAATCCTTATCTTTCTGTAAACTTTGGTTTGCTTTGCATAACAGGTAGCTGTTGCTGTGGATTTTAAAGATCAAACTGGTGAACAACAAACCATGCAGCAGAATCTCCAAAATGTTTGCCTCAAAACAGGAGCCCCCATGGAATCACATGCTGCTACGGTCCTCACTCCTTTTGCCTTTTCAAAGCTTCAAGAACAACTTGTTTTGGCTGCACATTATGCATCTTTTTCAGTTGAAGATGGTTTTCTTGTTAGACATCACACAAAAGTTGAAGGAGGTCGCAGAGTTTACTGGTCCCCTCATGAAGGAATTATAAGCTGCAGCTGTCACCAGTTTGAATTTTCTGGAATTTTGTGTAGGCACTCTCTGAGAGTTCTTTCAACAGGAAATTGCTTTCAAATCCCAGATGCATATCTTCCCGTCCGATGGCGTCGTATCAGCGTGCCTTCTTCTAAGATTCTTCAAAATGCACCTAGCGATCATGCCGAAAGAGTTAAGCTATTCCAAAATATGGTTTCATCTCTAATTACAGAATCTGCCAAGTCTAAAGAACGATTAGATGTTGCAACAGAGCAAGTTTCCATTCTTCTGTCTCGCATAAGAGAGCAACCAATTTCATTACAATGTGCCAGAGATACTTCTACCATTAGGAATCTTTGATGAATGAACTGGCAATGTGTGGTTCAATGAACAGGTGGTACTGTAAAATGTTTGTGAGAAAGTATTTTAATTGGTCTTTGTCGTAATACATCAACGGCCCTTCCTCAAGGTGGTGCGTCGTTTCAAATTATTTTCATGATGAAATTTCTTTAGAATGGTAAATGCTAAATTGAATTGTATCACAAAGATTCTGTTGTGTACAAAATGTATAGGAAACTTGTTCATTGTTCACATGAATCCATGTATTATTTGCATTCCATCAGCCATGGTCAATAAAAAGAGTAGACGGTTGGTATTTTGAGGTTAGGTATAACCCGCGCAAAAATAAAGAATTTAATTTTTCTTAAAATGGAAATAGAATAGAAATTATTTTTGAATTGGATTTAATTAAATATTTGGCTAAAATGCACTTTTGGTCCCCAAGTTTCACAAACTTGCGATTTTAGTCCCGAAGTTTAAAAATAGCATTTTTGATCCCTTAAGTTTTACCCCTTTTGCAAATTCATGGTCCCCTTGATTTTGACTTAGTCAAAACTGACATGACAAGCAAATGACGTGTAAAAATCTCACGTGACTGTTTCTATGCAATGGATCTATTTCTCATCTTTCTTATCATCTCCATAAATACCCAAAAACCTCCATTGCTCTTCTTCTACCACACCCAAATCTCCATTGTTATTCTTTCTTCTTCTCCATAAATAATCTTTGTTTCCGGTTTTAAAACAATTCCTTGTCTTTGTTTAACAATGAATGAAAATTATGAATTAAGTATTGACTTTGTTTAGCAAAATAAAACAGTCTTCCAACTTTTGTACCTTAAAAAAAAATCACCTTGCAAAATTATGCAGGTCCAATTTTGGTACCTCCACATCAACAAAAAAACATTAAAAAATAGTGTCATGTCAGCTTTGACTGAGTCAAAATTAAGGGGGACCATGGATTTGCAAAAGGGGTAAAACTTAAGGGACCAAAAGTGGTATTTTTAAACTTCGGGGACCAAAATTGCAAGTGTTGGAACATTAGTGTGATGTTCCAAAATAAATTGGAAGATTAAACACCAAGTAATTATACTTTGATATAATGTTGTGTGAATTGAACAAATAGAGTGTGGGGGTCCCATATAAAATAGAACACACACATTATAGTGTTTAAATTGCGGTATTTAATTTTAAATACTTGATAATGATAAAAAATAATAGTAATTATTATTTTTATTCGAGA
>Ga0099826_10004230_pt1 | contig 10013 bp, 8 predicted proteins | sample Mtrugardesep15_FD_76830 | JGI IMG/M metagenome (GOLD analysis project Ga0099826, IMG submission 76830) | Root nodule microbial communities of legume samples collected from California, USA - M. trunc garden sep15 | ecosystem: Host-associated > Plants > Roots > Nodule | place: USA: California...
ACAACAAGTAATTAATTCTCCCTTTCTTCATCATCTTCAACATCACACTCATCAACATCATCATGACCTTCATCATTTACTCAACAACATCAACCATCATCAACAACAACAACATCATGACCGTCGATTTCTATTGATTACTCACATCAGTACCATAAATTATTTTCAGATCTAAATTCTTTCCGGTAGAATATGATTCCAAAATATCAATTAAGCCAAATATTAATCAACATTCATCAAGCTTCAAACTTTAAAACTCAAAAATCCAGAAAAATTGAAAACTCATATTGAATCTAAAAACAACAATAACCGCAATCTGAAAACTCAATTGAATCTAAAAATTCATATTGAAAACTTTAACTTGTTATTAATAAGGTTTCCTTACATCAACAAAACCCAAAAACAACAACCTCAATTGAATTTTTTCAACTTCAATTAGTTGTTGACATGCAAGAAAAGAAAAGAAAGGTAACCCAAAAGTCTCTTAAGGTGTCGATTTTTTGATAGTTTTGGGCTATGAATGGCTGCTTGCCAAGAACGAGAGACAACCTCTAGCTAAAATTGGCATCCCTTTGTTAGGGATTTCTAGGTTCTAACTTTACTTTTTTCCCAAGTGAAGAAATTGGAAAAGTGAAAAAAAAATAAAAGCAAAATTGAAGGTTTGGAAAGAAGAAAGCAAAATTCAGATCTGGATGTTGTGATTAGATTAGGTGGTGAATTTTGGTGATGAGATGATTATGATGATGATGTTTATTTTTTGTTTCTGGAAAAATAAAGAATTAATTTTATGAAGTTTGATGAAGATTTGAGGAAGAAGAAGAGAGAAGATGATGAAAACTAAAAAAATTAGGTGAAGACAGTTCACTATTAACTGCAATGGACATGCAATCAAATGGTTAAAATCAAATCAAAAAATTTAGACGTTAAAAAACTAACGGAGGGGACCAAATTGAATGACGGAGCAAAACCAAAGGGACCAAAAGGTGAGTTTTACAATTTTTGGGACCAAAATGTAAACTTATAATTATTTAAGGGACCATTTGTGCAATTAAGCCTTTTTTTATCATTATCAACTACTAATATAAAAACTACTAAAATTTAAATTACTTACAAAATCATTTCATGACATCTTGTTTTATTTTATATCAACTTTATATATCACTGGCGTTTAGACGGGTACTATGTGCCTGGTTATCCCTTCTTTTAACCCTAGGCTCCGCCATGGGTCACCGCGCCGGTACTCTTCATCGCAAGATGTGAGGAACTTTTGTGGGGGGGATATGGGACCATGGTACGAGGTGAGTCATCGATGTCAAAAAGCGCCCGGTAATGGTTAATATGGTTAGGACAGACAACAAGGATCAGGATGGCAAGGAGGTTCATGAGTGCACCTGCAAGGATAGGTTAGGGTTAGGGAAGCTCTGTCAAGGCACATGTCATGGTCGCCGTTTCATTCAAGGAGGTTCTCGCGTGAGAATTATGGATGACCAAGTTCACCGTTTCTTACGACAGAGGGCACTCACGTGTTTTGTTGGACCGGTCTTTGGAATGGGATATTAATTATAAGCCAGGTGCAAGAGTTGTTATGCATGACATTTCTCAAAGAAGGTTGGAACGATCACATGTTTTGTCTAATTGAGAATGTCCACGATTGCACCACAAGAAAGTTTCGAACAGCGGTCAGAATGCTATACACATCATTGCAGGGACTGATTTGAAGCAGTTTGTATCTTTTTACTTCACTAGTGTACTTGAACTTATTTCTTATTTCTATTTACATCAAGGTTGCAAATTATGTGGGATGTTGGAGGACTTGTATTTGGCTAAGAATTATAATGCATATGGGAAAGTTTATGGTTATGTATGTTATAGTAATGTTGAAAATGTTGACAAGACAACAATGGCATTGAATGATGTTAGTTTTGTTGCTTATCGAGTCTTTGCAAATGTTGCTCGGTTTGTGAATTCTTCAGAGGTGAAGGGAAAAGGTGAGGATATGCAGGTGCTTTAGGGATAAAAAAGTGTGAGAGATGGGATTATAAGAGATAGTGGGGGAGTAAGTATTGTGGGGAGGGCCAATGTGGATGGGAAGAAGGGTATTGAGGGCGTTAAGACTCAGAATATAGATGATGGGGGAGTGAAATTTTTGGTCGGGGAGGTGTGGAGAAGAAGGGGGTGGCCGCAGACGTGGGGAAGGAAGGGGGAGGTGTGTCGTTGGTGGAGAAGTCGGGGAAGGTTAATGAGAGGAAGGCAGTACTGGTAGTTCATATATAGTCAAAGTGTAGGTGTGTCGTTGCTTCTTTAATAAAGTGAAATTCTAGCATACTTGTTTTAATACGTTCTGTAAGATGTTTCAACGTTTATAATGTTCCGTTCAATGTTCCAACATCATATAGTAATTATAAATAAAAACAAGAAAATAAATGACAAGAAAGTAAAAAGGCACAGTGAGTTTGTTGACCTAGTTCGGTGACAAACACACCTACTTTGGGGGCTACCAAGCAAGGAAGGAAATCCACTAGTGTAGCCCTTATTCAAAAGCTCTCAGAAAAATCCTCGTTTACACTTTATGACCTAGGACCTACCCATCTAGGCTTCAACCTAAGAACTCCTAGATCTGAGATCTCATATCACTATCCAACGGTCAGTCATAGCCCATGTGACCTATTAGACCAAAAACAATCAATTGGTGAAGTTGCCTTTAAACACAAACAACTACGACCTTGCTTACAAGCTTTGGTGTAGCACGAGTTTACAACTCAACACACAGTCCTTAGCATGTATCAAGATGATACAAGAAAGGCTCACAATTAAAACAGAACTAAATTTGCATCAAACGATACAAGAGTAGAACACACAGACTCAAAACCCTAAAAGCTAAACTTTTTAGAATGATGGCTTGAATACCTAATTAGGTCTTGAAGTCTTCCTTTTATACTAAAGCAATATGGGCTAACAAACCTTGTTGGGCTTCAGTAACAAATTGCAGATCGATCTGATCTACAAAACAGAATCATAGACAATTATGGAAAGTCCTAATATGTAGGAACATCTTTAGGAATGTCCAAAACATCTTCAAATATTCCCTTAAATATTCTTGCTCTTTTGGGAATAAAATCGAACTGATTCTGTACAGATATGTACGTTACTTGGTCATCAAGTTAAGGAAAAGTTGTTTACTTTTAAAGATAAGGCGCGCGTACAATTCGGCATGAACTTAGGCACACTGAACCGTGCCAGAATGTTGGAACATTTTGTCCAACATCTCATATAGATGCCTAAACCATGTTGGAACATAGTATCCAACTACATACTAAATGGATATTTGTTTTAGCAACAATGCAACCAATACAAATACTCAACATAAAGAATAAATATTCTCTTTGAAGTTTTACTATTAAATCTCCTGCCAACAAGGGAGTTTATTTTTTCAACCGGAGGATTGTTGCCGATGTTTAAATATGGGGTGTGTTTGGTGTGAGGGAGTGTTAGAATCAGCAAATCATTTGTTTATTACTTGTAATTTTGCGACTAAACTTTTGTATGCAAATTTTTATTTGTGTGTTGAAATTATGCTTCTGCGGAATATATCAATCTTGTTTGATATCTTTGTGGCTTTGACTTGAAAAGGTAATGGGAGGAAGTGTGTCTCGTTAATTTTAGCACATGGTGATTTGGTTGATTTGAAATGCGAGGAATGGAAAAAAATCTGGGAAAAGATTGAAAATGTTGGAGGTCTTAGATGAAATTAAAAGAGTTTATTGTGGGTGGTTTTTTTTTGCAGGAGATTGAGTCCGTTTTGTCTATATTATGAATGGTATTCGTTACCATTAATGTGTATGTTATTCCCTCTAATTAACTCTATTGTATCATTTGACATTATCATGCTATAGAAGAAATAGATAAGTCTCTATTTGTTTTCTGTCCTTTTTAGAGTTTAATCTTCTTGAAATGATTTAGAGTTTCATCATTTCTCTTGGACGGAAATGATGTCTCTTATGTTTAATGATCTAGAACAGCAACAGATTTCCGTCCAAGAGAAGAAAAAAAATATGGAAAATCAAGCAACGAAAGCAGAGAACAATATATGTGGATTGCAAATCCTGAATCTTGGATGATAAACCAGCCGCATATATGTATTGTTATTTGTTATCATGTTCGCGTGGATATTGTGGTCTCAGTCACATGAAGACAGTTCTTGATTTTTATCTACATTCGCCATATATATCTGAACATACATGTAATCTTCTATTTTGTTTCAGGATACTACCTTCGATTTATGCTTCTTTCACAAGTATTGTGCCGAATATGGATAACCAGTAGAAAATTTCAGGCTATATTCTTTTGAGGAGCTTACCATTCTCTTTTCCAGTATATTTCTTCTTCAGGTATTATCTAAATGAAATTATTTGTCCTTTGAAAAGACAAGAATTGCTATTTCCTTCCTGTTTTTCCTTTTCTTCTTCAAATGAAATTAGAAAACAAGTAGATATTGCTATTTCACCTGCATCATCTTCACATACTATAATATAATCTCCAAAATTTGATTATTCTAACTCACGCATAAACTCAAATTATAAACTCACCATGTTGTACAGTAAAAGAACATTATAAACGTATAACTGAAACGGGACGTCTCATTAATTTATTTTATTCTCTAATAGAAAATGAGCTAAAAGGAACCACAAAAAAAAATTATATTCCCAAAGCATAGAATGCAAAAAAAAGGAATAAGGGAGTTAGGGTATTGATCATAAAAAACTAAAGTAGCTGTTTGATCCCAACTCAAATTAGAGAAGATGATATGTATACTTATTCGCTTCTCGAAATGAAAGTTGAACTTTGACTTTGATAAAATCATCAAGCATTCTTCTAATATACATAAACTTGGAACTAAGTCACTAACAAGGCCATTTTTGTTTCTTGAAAGACACTTAACCACCACAGTAGAATTTGAGCACAATTAAGTTTGTTTATAACCTGTAGTTTCACCTACGGATAAACCTTCATAAACGCCCCATAACGTTGCCTCAAAAGTTGTCCAGTACATATATTTAGGAAAACCTGCTAACCATTTTCACTCTCTTCACAAAAAAGACTAATCCCCCTGCTAACCAATTGAGCTCTTATATATCTTTGATATCAGGATTTATGGAATTGAATTGTAAGTTCATGCTTGTACACTAGAGTGTTTTATTTATTTTTTGATCACTAGAGTTTGAATTCTAGCCAAGTAAAAACTGAATGGCTTGGTTTTTATATTCAACTGTTATATGATTTTTTTCTTTTTCTTTTTCGAATGGCACTTATGTTGAATTACTATATATGAAACAATGTTTCAACATAGTCTCACTGCTCCTTTATACGTAGTCATCTATTATCATACATGAGACAATGTTTCAAGAAATTTATGTGGATTGTGGACAGTGACACATTATCTTGAAAACTTTCAGAATTCGTAAATAAAACACAAGAGGAATATTAAACTAGTAAACTCATAAGAAAGAACAATGCTTCCAATATTGTTGACACATCCCAACATTGACTAAATAAATCAACACTTCATGCTTTAAAGAAAGAAATTAAAAATCATGTACTAAGAAATATAGGTCCTTAAACGAGATTGAAAATGAATAAAGAAGTTAAATGGTTGGCAGGGGATAATGTGGTTGGTGCAATGCAGAATGCATCTTCCTACCACTTGCTTGAGGACACCGTTGGCATGAAATCAAACATATGTAAATGCCAAGACAGTAGAATTACCATAAATTTGGTACAAACCATGAAGGAAAAGGAACATCACCATGCTTTGATGTCTCCACAGAAAAGTATTTGATGCTGCCATCAGTCAAACAAAACATCCCCAACTCTAAACCTGACTGTGGATTTATTATAGGAGATGGAAAAATAAAAGAAAAGTAGATGCTATTTCCTCTAATTACCTCTTCATTGCAATTAAGCTCATCCCTTGATATTATCATGGTCTTGCAGTAACTAAGAAAAACCACTCTATCTTCCAACTTCACATTTTGCCACCCAATAGGAGGATCCTTGTCCGTGTCCAGCTTGTACACTTCAAAGCCATTAATTTGGGGTGGCTTAGAAAATGATGAGCTAACTTTCAGATGGTCAGAGATAGAGAAAACATGTTCGATTTCATGCTCGGAAGTACAGAACATATAAATAAAGTATAACTCTCTTAACGCTTCATCTTTGGCTAGAAAACAAAAACAGTTAAATAGACTTTCTGATGGCCTTATATTTGGAAGCTTAGCCAAAACTGCAGGAGGTCCATTTGTGGAGTCTTTGAGATCATAAACAAATATAGATTGTGAGGACAAGACAGCTGCATACAATTTTGTACCAATAATTTCCACATCCGCAAAATATGTGCCTAATTCTTTATCTGGCTCAACAATAGTCCATGATTTATCAAATAGTTTATAAATTGCAATGTGACAATTATCACTCAAAAGGCCGACTAAATAACAATCCGAACCATCACAGTTTGGTTTGGAAGAGGCCACCATTTTTCTCACAGGTACTATTCCATCATATTGGGCGGAAGAGGGCAATTGCAACTTTGATGGTATCGTGATTCTAACATCTGTAATTGGATTTAAGAAGAAAAATTTCCCAAAACCATTTTCGGAATAGTCACACAAGATCAACCAGCCATCAACTGAGCCAACACAAGCATTAGTGCGCCCCAATAGTGTTCTAAGATGACATACACTTTTTGTACTCAAGCTGTAATAAAATGTTGATTTTTTGGATTCTAGGAAAACTAATGGCAGTTCTGGTAAATGGCAGCAACGCTTCTTTTCAATGAAATTAGAAACTGTTTTCCTACAAGAACGGCATGTTGCTCTTATTCTGAGGCAATCATTAAGGGGCAAACGCTTTATAATCAATTCCAACACATCCATGGGTAGATTTGTTAATATATTGTTTTCTTCCATCTTATATTTTTTTACCGAGCCCCTGTAGAATTATTGAAACTTGCAAATATTAGTATTATAAAAGAATTATAATTAAGTTTCTTATGATTTTCAAATAAAAAGGCTAATTGAAGTGTCTTGACATCACTATATAAGGAAATGAGTTCTAACCACGTTGACACTTCAAAACCAAACAATCATAAGCACAAGTAAAAATAATATTATATTAATCAAGATTACAAATACAACTCAGAACAACAGAAAGAAGAAAGTGCAAAAAATAGCATCTTCGTACTGGTACTCACACTATTGGTGCTCTCACGACCAATATTGTTCAGAGTGGAAGGAATTAATATTAATTTACACATAGAAGGTTAATCAAATTTGGACAAAAGTATAACCATAAACGTGTACATAACCATATAACACTCAAAGTTCACGCAGTGAGTATGCATGCATATATATTTCAATAAACTGATAAACCATAAACAACTATGACAAAAAATAACATAAGAATCAGAGATTGCACGTACAAGATTTACGAGGTTAAGTCAATTTGTGTAGCTCCACTAAATAACCCTTGATATCGTTGATTATGAGAAACCCTAATTAATGAACTTAAATTTTCAACCTATATATAAAGAGGCCTAGCTAGTTATTTTTTGCCGTGTGATTTCTCATGGCCCAATTTTTTTTAAAAGATACCCCACATATTATTTGTACTATAAATCTCTTTTTATTTTCTTTTTTATATATGACACTAAAAAATCTATTTTATACCAGTACTAAACTAGAGGAAACACGGACGCTTCATTCCATTTTTCTACCGCATGCCATATTTGCAGATATATTTTATATGATGAAAAAATATATGCACAAAACATATATTTTATATAAAAAAATAAGGAAAGAGGAAATTATTATTAATAAGTAAATAAATCATATATAATTCAAATCGAATGATATATTGTGAACCCTAATGTTGTATGTGGTCTTTACTATAGACTACATACATAATTTATTAAATAGATCTAAAATGTGTATTTTTGCTTATAATAGTGACTGAATGATGTATAAAAAACACGGTTATGTAAATAATATGATGCTAATGTCTAGATTTGTCACCAAATATCTTTTATCTTGGGTTCCTTCTAGGTTGATTGAGTTGATGATGAGGACACATTGGGATTTGACTGAATTATGCCTTCTCTATTAGGATCACGAGATAATAATGGAAGAGTATGAGAATGAAGTTGATCAATGAAATTCCTTTGAGGAAAAAGTCCCAAACCCAAAGTGTTTGACCTTTGTGGAATTGGCAATGCAGCATTTTGACCTCCGCCCCAAAAATTAGTCATCCCAAATTGCGGCGTTGCTTGGGGTGAATTTGGCATTTGCATCACATACCGGGTTGCAAGGGGTGTGTTTGGCAAATAAACCCCTCCATAGCCACCATAAGGTGAACCAAGCCAAGAAGCAAAGGCATTGGTCACATGGACGCCGATTGGGTTGTGCAAGTTAGCACTACGGAAATATGAATGGCCTTGATAGTGAATAGAGCTTGAAAATGGATAAGGGTATGGTTGATTATTAGATCTAAACCATATGGCCGAATCCATCTCTTCCTCTCTCCTTTTATCTTCCATTTTTTTTAAGACACGTTCACGCTTATGAGCATTTTGGTGACCTCCAAGAGCTTGAGAAGTGGAGAATTTCTTGTCACAATAATTACAAGGGAATTCTATCACTTTCTGCTCAGGTAAAGGTTCACCAATAGTGTTTTGAAATGAACTTGAATGTCCACCATTCTCCAAGGGTTTGGAAGTGGACTTTGTGTGAGTGCCAAGTCTTAGGGTCAGTAAATCCTCAACATCAGATTCAGAGGTTGGTGGTATTGTCTTTGACTCCTTCTTTGATTTCGACTCTAATTTTGGCTCCTCCACCATTTTGCGCTTGAGGTTTCTATCCTCATCATTTCCAATGGAAACTCTTTCAGACATTTTTGAAAGCCTCAAAAAAAAATTCAAACTTTTGAAAGAAAAAAAACTTGTGTGGTTTCATGATTTGCTAGAGAGTTGTATTTATTGTTAGAATAATTATCGTTGAATATCTATACAAGGGAAAGAAATAAAAACATGCAAGAAAAATGCTTATTCTATGGTCAAAATGGATGCAAGCTTTTAAGGAAAATATACAATGTTTTTTCAAGCATGGTCAATATCTTGACTTGAGATTATTTTAACTACTATTTGGTTTGTTATATATTCAACATATGTATTATTCTATATTAAAAAATAGTCAAAGTCAATTATTATTATTATTATTATTATTATTATTATTATTATTTATTCTATCGGTCTAGTAGATTATTGCAAATGAAGCTGCAAAATCAAATTAATGCAAGAGAAGAAAATCATTTTTAATAGTAATTTTACTCTCCACTCCCTTCAAATATAATGATAATACAATATTTCTCTCCTAATTTTTCAAAACATACATAACCCACCCTTCAAAGATCTTGAATTATATATTTTGATTTGGATGTATATTTTTTGTTAAGTTTCTTTTAACCCCTATTAAATAATTTATTATTTGTCCCGTAAGTGTAGCTCAGTTGGTAGCTACCAAGGATAATTTGTGCAGAGGCCGAGGTTCGAATCTCGAATTCCCCACTTCTCCAAACATAATGTGTGTGAACCTAATCACTAGACTACTTGACCAAATTTTTTTTTTATTACTTTACCCAAATGATTTTTTTTTCCTCCAACTCATTTATTGGTTCTCTTAGTCATCAAAAGAGTAGTAAACTTTTTATCTTGTTTCCCAAGTTTCAAAGTAGATCTTCATATAATCAACTCACTATATCGAAACTCCAACACAAACACAACAATAGCGAAGTGCATTATCTTTTTAGCACAACTTGTTAAAAATTAAGAGAATATATATTAACATTCAATGTAACGATGACTAACGAGATGAAACGAAAAATAAAAAAAAAAAATACAAATTCAGATCAAAATATAGAAGTTTACATCTTTGGGGGGAGGGTTGGGTTGTGTATGTTTTGGAATG
>Ga0099826_10004231_pt1 | contig 10012 bp, 6 predicted proteins | sample Mtrugardesep15_FD_76830 | JGI IMG/M metagenome (GOLD analysis project Ga0099826, IMG submission 76830) | Root nodule microbial communities of legume samples collected from California, USA - M. trunc garden sep15 | ecosystem: Host-associated > Plants > Roots > Nodule | place: USA: California...
TATGAACTAAGCTACGACATGAATTAAACTAGAGTAATGAAATTTGAAAGAAAAAAACAATAGTGTCCTCTTATGTTACCACATCCTCTTTGATTCTTGACTGGAGTAACCGCGCCACGTTTCCTCCAATCTACGGTGGCCGGAACATCAGTGAAATTTTTATACTTAAATGACGTTGTTGGTTCACGTTTCCTCTTCTTGAACCCATCATCGGAAGCCTCGGTGGGTTGATCCGCAAATCTATTAATGGCGAGTTTGTATGGTTTGTTACCCGCAGCATTGAAGGAATCAATGTAAGCCACATTGTGTTTGAATATTTGGAAGTGTTTTTCCTGTTCTGCATCATCTTTGTAGACCACTCCATACTTTGTCTTCCAGTGCTTGTATCTTTGTGATAGTGATAAAGATTGATCATTCTCTTGGTCTTGATTGCTTGGAAACATTACCCAAATTACTATTATTATGTTGATTAGAGTACATAGATACTTGTTTTTTCCCATCGAACTGTAAGCACGCTTTGGCTACGTCCAAATTGTGAATCAATAACCTCAATCCTTACTAAATAAATATTAGAGAAATCAATAATAAAACTAAATCACGAAATATACAATAGTAAAATAACTCTACAAAATATACTACTACTATACCTTAACATAATATCTATCGAGATATTATAAGATATGTTAAAATTGTAAAACTAAAAATATATAGTTATATTCCTTTCAAATATATATATAAACTCATTTGGATTTGTTCAAAGTTAAAAGATATTATATCACTCCAAAATAAGGGTTTCAAATTTTTCTTAGTTACATTTATACAATTATCTACGACATTATTGGATTTCTTTCTGGAATATAAAATTTGATTTTTTCTTAAATAAATTACAATCACAATAATAAATTTCCTCAAAAAAATCACAATAATAAATTCTTGTGGGATTTATATGTTTCTAGGCTAGTGTGATCATACCAACAACCACCGACAAATAAAAAGTTTAAAAGTGTGCTCTTGCCAAGTTTCCTTAAAAAAAAAAAAAAAAAAGGTGTGCTCTTGCCAAGTTAAACCGTAAGATTTCCCATGTGTTCAACCAAGAAACAAGTCGATGTATTATATTCACTAGTACCTCGCATATATCGTGGAAATTAATAACATCAAATGTAGTCTTCAAATGCCCGAACATATGACTCTTTGTGTTTTTAGTGCATAAATGTGTAGGTTTTAGATAAAAAAATAATACTATGTGTGTGTTATAATAAACTCGAAGTTTAAGGTTTTAAAAAAGGAGAGAGTTCATAGTCCAGTTTTGAAAACCATAGAATGGTTACGTGTATGTTTACTAGCCAATAGGAAAGTGCCACAAATGGGCGGTCACAATGTGGTTTGGTTAAGTTTTGATGTTAAAACTCATATGAATCGTAAGATAAAAAATACGAGATTTGGTTGAGTTGGTTTGGTTCGATTGGTTTTTTGTGAGACAACACATAATTTAAAAATTTGTCAACAATTTTGATTATATCAGCGGCAACAATTAACTAGTTTCAAACTGTTACCAATATTTACTTTAATTTATATACATTTAAAATTAATTCATATTTCTTTATTATTAATTGATTAATGAAAACGTTTAATTAATTGGGGTCGCGGATTGGTTCATTTATCAACGAAAATGCTTGATTGGGATAGATGAGTATTTTAGTTTAAATTGGGGTAAAGGGATTGGTCCAAAAGAAAGATTGGGCAAAGGGAAAACAGATAATTAACAAAACAATAAAAAAAATTAAAAAAGAACATGGTAAAAAAAAAAGACTCCATTAATTGATATGTTGATTTTGTCATTGGTCCTAGCCCAATATCCTAAGTGAGTATTTTTAAGTGAGTTTGGGTTGAATGATATGAGTTTAGTTAAGTTAATATTTCTCTATGTTTGTGGTTTGGTTTGGTTTGATTTGGGTGACAAAACAAAAACTGCAAACAGAATCGCATGGTTGAATGAAAAATTGGTTTGAATATATCCAAATCAAACACGGTTTTGTCAAATTTCGATTTCGGTTGGTTCAATTTATGGTTTTCTATTGAATTTGTTTGATTTGAAAGCCCACAAAGTCATACATACTTAAGTTCATTTAACTACACACTAAAAATGTTGTGTTCATTAAGAAAACACTTAAGGAAGACCATCAAGTCTTAATTCTTGGTGGTAGACTTCAAATCCATGTATATTTGCATCACTAGACGGCTCACATTACCATCACTATACCATGCACTTTAAAATGTGACACCATACCACAATGTTCAAGATGAAGTAGGGGCAATGGAGTATGATCAAGAAGCGTTCCACCCCTACTTCTTGGAATCCTTAAAAGAGTTATATGGGGGACACCAAGATGAAAGTAAACGACAATCCAGTGGCTTGTGATGTACAATCTGGTTAACTTCAACGCACCATTGGAGCCTAAGCTCGTAGATGAAGATGGGGAGGGTTTACCCTCTTGATGTAAGAAAGAGGTTGGAAAGACCAGAACCTAATGGTGAATACATCATCAAGACATGCACAAATCTGCCGAGGGACGATACAATTCTGCTGTGTAGGTGCCTCTAAAGGAACGTGAACTTGTTCCCGACTTCCCGTGGACCACTGATGAAATGTATGAACTCTGAAATTGACTTAGAAGTTTCTTGTCACAAGATATCAGTCAATAAAAATGCCAACTATGTTGTGCAACGCGGGGAAACAATCAACGGAGAAAGCCGAAGCCACTAAAAATTCAAAATTAAGTAGGTGTAACTTATTAACTCACTTCTTAATATGTTTAGGTGGATATAAATTAACATAATAATCAACAAGAGAAAAAAAAAACTGAACGAAGGATTTGAATTTGGTGGAGTTATTGCGTTATAGTTTTTAACTTGAATTGTCAGCTCTTAAATTACCAGTTGAGACCATTTAAAATTAATTTCATTATTGTGTAATATAAACCATTCGATCTCATATTAACAAATGAGATCATTTATCGCATCAGCATAATGAACTGATATTAAAAACAAGTTGTCTGCAAATCACGACAAACATATGGGTCCATGAGTGGGGAACAAGTAAAACAAAAAAAGTTGTACCTTGTTCCCAAAGTAACTGAGGCAAAGAGGAAAACAAATACAATCAAAATCCTCTAAAACAGGATCAAGAGGAATAAGAATAACGACTTCAACAAGGAATCATACTCGTGGGTCAAATTACTATTGACTTCATAAGTCAAGACTCGAGAGATAAAACATAGGACACAAGAGAATATGCAATGTCAAATCAACAAAATATACACCACATGATCTTAGTTGAGAAATTAAGTTGATCGAGTTGTTACTTGTTTGATTGAACTAGATTTATACTAGACCCGGTGTATGAGTCAATTTCTTTTTACCATACTCTCGAATATAGATTGTCTATCATCATGAATTAATGTAGTGGGAAATCTAAGTCGTATGATTGAAAAATTTAGTTACATTTACAAAACATACTAGTAAGTAAGATACTCTTCATCGTATGACTATAATTAACCGATTTTCATTAATCAACTACCAATGAATTGATTAGATGAATGCATAATTCTCCTTGCTATGTTGAATCCAAGTCATACATCTAGATTTCCAGATTGACATGACTGTGGCAAATAATTTATCCAAACGAACAAATTGAAGTTAACCTTTATTGTTTTACTAGTAACATATGGCAATTGGGGTAGCAAGAATAATCTCACTCCCATGAACTACACTAATGTGGCTATAGTTTTAGACAAAGTTTTGTACAACAATCTACCAACAATAAACAAACAATTTCATAAAGTAAAAAACAACATTTACTTGAATTGAATTGATCTTATATATGAAATACTAATCAATACATCCCTATGAAAAATTACATATAATTAAACACCTAGCACTAACAATTTTTTTTTTCTTCCATTTCCCTTGCATATGTAAAACCAAATAGAAATCTCATTTTCTTCCCCAACTTAAAACCTAATCATTAAAATAATAGCTAAGTTTGATCTATAACTAAAATAATTTTCGCACTATATTTATCTCGCGGTCGAACTCCAAATTATCCTAATTGAGAAAAAGAAAATTCACCTCCTTCGTCTCCGATCAGCAGCATACTGCGAAAGTGGAACAACCTCTTGAAGCGGAGTAGAAAGTGGTGTTGGAAGCGGCGAGTTTCGACAAACGGGACAAGAGCCATTAAGCTTCAACCACGAATCAAGACAACATAGATGAAAGAAATGACGACATTCAGGCATCATCCTCAGCATCTCCGAATCCTTGTACTCACACAAACAAATAGAACACGTGGTGTTCTGTCCCAAAACAGTTGCGCTGTCTCTGCTGAACTGAAACCTCGGATACGAATTTATGACGTTGTCTTCTAGACCCACCACTGCGTTTTCTTCATCGTTTTCAGCTATGAATATGTCAGTTCGTACAATGACACCCTCTGCATAGTTGAGAGTGTTGTTGGGAGTGTTGATGTTGTTGTTGGGATTGTTGTTTTTGCGGCAACAGAGGTAGAAAGAGAGGATAAGAGTGGCGAGAAGGACAAGAAAAGCTAGGGTTATGGCTATGGAGTAGCCAAGACCAAGGTTGGTGAAGTAAGTATGTGGAGAGGACATGGAGGACAAGAGAGAAGAAGAAGAAGAAAAAGAGGAGGAGAAAAATGGGAATTCTCCATTTGTGAGGGAGAGAAAGAGAAAATGAGGGAGAAAAATTAGGGGGGTTAGGATGGGATTTTTTTTTAGGGGTAAAGGGTGGGTGAGAGTTTCATCTGTAGCATTTAATACTGAGTTTCTGTGGAGAAATTCAAGTTTCAAATCTCAACGAGGAAGTTAGTATGCATTAAATTTTGTGGGAGAGAGAGAGAAAGAATGAGTTGGAATTTTGTTTTGTTTTCATTTTCAACTTTCCCCACTTTGGGTTTTGGTCTTTTGGAGTTTGGTAGGAAATTTAAAGTCAACTAAAAGTACTAGTAGTCAACTAAAAAGACTGGTTTTGTGTTTGTGGGTTTTGTTTTGTTATGTTTGTTTTGGTTCTGCATTAGTGTTATTTTTCTTGATAAAAAAATTGGGGATAATAGATGGTGTGGATTGGAGGTGCGTGAGGTTGCAATTAGGGATACATTGTTTTTCTGCATTAATGTTTGGCTAATTTTTTTTGAACCTATGTTTTGAGGGATACCATTTCGTTTGTGTTCGTGACTCTGGGTCATTACGGGTTTAAATCCATGACAACTTGAGGAGTACATGCATACATTTCACGAAATAGGTAATATTCCTTTTTTCTTAACTATTTTTCTCAACAATAAAATAGTCCTTATAATTTCATCGAACAGTAAACAAGGACATCGTTGCTCATCAAACAATTTACTGTTTTGAGGAATCCATAAATTCGGTTGAAATCTCTGCCCACGTGAAATGTTTAATGGAAGATAATTTTCAATGAAATGGTATCACACAAAACAGTTGTATAGTGTGTCCTTTCAGACCTTCTCGCATTAATCTAGAACAATTAAAAAAAAGTTGAAATTATTCCTAAAAGGTCGAGACATGATTTAGAGTATTACTACCAGGTTCGAACCCCGGTCATGACATCCGGCATAACAATTTCAGCATTTTGCCAATTGAACTAGAACTTCTGGATGAATATTATTGTTTTTTTTTAAGATATCGGTCCTAAAACTAATCATTGTGCTAAATAGGGTAAAACAATTCATCATCATTAAATCTTGTTTCTCATACTAGTCGTATAATACCTCACATCACACATCAACACTTAACCACGTAGCTTTTAACATTCCAAGTAAACTCTCAATCATAATACACTAAGTATGGCATAAACAATCATCATTATATTTATATCATGTAGCATTTCACATTTTACATGATATTAAGACAAGCGCATTGGTATTTTGCATGATTAATAAGTTAAAAATGCATGCCATAAGATTAGAAGGCATAGGAATGGAGGAAATTTTGCTTAGCCAGGAAAATTTGGCTTAGTGAGTTTAAGACAGAGGCAAAATCAGGTTTAAGGACAAGGAATTTCGCTTAGCCAGGATAGTTTGGCTTATCGAATGCATACGACTCAAAATTTCTCAAAACTGGAAAATAGACGTACACTAATCAGGACCAAATGCATATCTATGATATGCAACATGAAATTAACACCATCAAATCATATCCATACAGTCATATAAACCATACGATCCTTTCTTCACTCAATGTTATACCCGAATTCATGATTAGCTATTATAATCTAAACCATATTTTGGCAAATATAATCTGAATTGTTATAAGAAATGGTCTTCCGGAGGGTTTGACGCATTTCAGATTCTATTTGCTGAACAATTTTGTAAGGTTTTGGCAAATACAATCCGAACTGAATATTTACAGATTTTGGATAGGCATGAATAATTTTATAACAATTCATATTATATTTGTCGAAATATGGTTTAGATTATATTTGCCGAGCAAATGGTATTTTGAGAAGAAAAAAAAAAAGGACGCGTGAAGAACCTATAGAGTGGAAAAAATAATAGTCATGTGCGTGGTGTTGTCATGCTGGCCCGACCCAAGGGGTATGCCAACTAGGCAGTTGTCTAAGGCCTCAATTTTTTTGCTAGTACTTGTATAATATGGTGACCGGTTGAAAAGAATATTGACCTTTATAGCCTGTTCTTGGCTAGTGCATGTAACTGACCTTAAAAGTGAGTAGAATCCTTAAACTATTTGATTGAATTGATGAAGTAAAATAAGTTTTATAGGTAATGCATAAGCTTGAATGAGTACAATAAAAATGGAAGAATTAGAGAAAATCTAGATAAAGATAGTTCAGATAAAAAAGAAGATGATTATGACATCACAATTTCCATGCCTTTTTCCTTTGGCCTTCTCTTATTTATAAAAGTCCACATCCATATTTTTTATATTGAACTCTTTGACTCATTACAGTGCATTTCCGATTTCCGCTACCACAGTCCACACACGGTCATGTGTGTTTTCGTTCCCAATTTTTTCCTTGTTTATTAATTAGCTGTTGTTTTGCAATTTGTATATAAAAAAGAAACTTTGATGAAAAAAGCTTTGCATATGAATTGGCATAATTATTGAAGTTTTTTTCAAGGAGGCATAGCTTGTTTTTTGGACTAACAACTACTTAAGTTGTTGTCTTATTATTATCCACTCTACTTTGAGCACTTACAATATATGACAATATATCTATTTTTCTTTTTACTGGTACTATCAAAGGAATCATAAACTTCTGCACAACATAAACATAATTTTCTTACAAGTAGCCAAATTAATAAATAATTTTTCTTTCGAAGAACGAATTGAATTTTTTTCATATAAAATATAATACTTTTATTAAAAAATAATTACTTCAAAGAACCACATTTTAAAGGTATAGTAAACACCTTTCAAAAAAAAAAGGTATAGTAAACTCAAGCTATCAACCTTAGTGAGTGTGGGGGGGAGAGTCTGGGTCTAATGAGCCTGAGGTATGTTTTTTTATTTTATTTTTATTGCAGCCTAAGGTATGTTTTTGTTAACAAGTGTACTCTTATTCACTCACACGCTCCTAAATTCTACTTCAAACTCTAACTCATGCAACTAAAATCTAAAGTTTAGGAATTAACCTACATGCATTATTCAATGATAATAATAGAAGATCCTAGCTATTTTAAATTATTCACAGAGAGGGAAATGCGGGATGTTACATTTGTTATATATATGTTTAGATCCTGGCATTCAAATCTTATTTTGGAACTCTACTCTAAAATTGTTGTTGATGCATAAGCAACATAGAGAAGATATATCTTAACTTGTTTGTAAATTAGACAAATGCAGCGACTTCCTTAGTATTTCAAATTCTTTGATTATTTTTTTTGAGGTGAAAACTAAATGTGGTTGCTCACACTTAGTAACCGTGGCCATAAATTAGGCTTCACTAATTTTTTGTTTATTAATTATACGATCTTGTATTGCTGATATTATTTATAATGAAATGGATTGAGTTTGCTTATGTTGAAAAAAATTATCTAGAGGTAAAAATAACAACAAAAATAATACCAGTGAATCTTTCTTTCTAAAGCTTGTCTGGTCAAGCAATTGTTCACCCTAATTTTAACCTAATATTTTCCCTCCATCCCCCAAGCATTTAATCTTCGTGTGTGTTTTTCTTACTCAACAAGCTAAGTTCAATTTTTAATTTCCCTCCCACAGCCTTTGGGGTCTGCTTTGAATTTCAAACTGTTCTGGAAGTTTGTTGCAACACCTCCACTTTGTGTGCAATAAACGAGGCATGACGTGGTCAAACTTTGTTTGGCTTTCCATTTTTTTCGGCTTAAATTATTTTTCCAATTTGCTTTTCAATTTAATTTCTTTATGACCTTTGGGATATCCATGCAATACTATACAGACTTCCACTCACCGTTATTTAGCTGTTTCCAAAGCACTTCACGTATCCATGCTATAGTTGAGAACCACACATCCTTATTTCTTCCTTCTATCGTTCATTCATTAGAAAAACACATGCTTTTTGTCTTCTCTGACTCTCTCCCTCTCCATGAATTCAATAGCCTTCAAAGTACATGACCAAAATCAAAATCAATCTTTCTAAATCAAAAGCCACATTTCCTAAATCAACAATCAGAAGTAAAAAAATACGAACATCGACAAAATCAATGGCCCCGAAGGAGGCGAGATTGTCGAATCATTCACTACCAAAAATTGAAATGTTTCATCCCAGCTGTTTGCTGTTCAACTCCAATGGAAGATCCAGGTTTGTTCGCTGACAAATGTTTGGCGAATTCAATTTATTCGGATTCTTATTTGCTAACCAAGCATTGTCTCACATTCCAATATTGGGTGATTATTTGGTTATTTATTCAGATTTTTATTTGATTTGGATGTAATATGCTATTAGTTAGAAGGCAGTGTTTGATAATTGATTTTTCCAATTGAAGTTTTGTTGGATTTTATATTTGATCAAGAGGAAGAAAGGATGGGGAAAAGACATGTTTTGTCTGGTTTATTTACTAAATTCAAATACATGAGATATAACATTGTTTAGAAATTTCGTATATAGTCTTTTAAGTGTTTGTAATTATTAATTTGTTGCTATTGCCTATTCACTTTGAGCTGGATATTTTGTTACTCTCATTTTGACCTCACTCATTTTGTTACTCTCATTTTGACCAACACTAAGCTTTTTCTGATGTTAAAGATCAGTCTTTAGGGTTTAGGTTTGATTGATTGCTTATGTTTTTGTTTTGTTGTTCTGTTGTAGCTGTGGTGTGTTAGTAGATGTATTCTTTTAGTGTCTCCCCTTGAGCATTTCTGATTTTGCTGCTGCCTTTCTTTGTCTACGTTGTAGCCCATGTAGCCATCCTTTTTTGTGTGTAAAAATGGCTATAGAGCTTGCAATATAGACATTGAAAGGCTAAGTTTGTATATGTGCCTTGGTAAATTCAAGCTTGAAAATTGACTATTTTCATGAGAGGAAATAAATAAATACGAGAAGGGTATTAAATTGTGTATATGTGAGTATGATATTGATTTAAGGTTAAATTTGTATGTGGCTTATTATTTACTAAGTTTGTATGCTTTCACATCTCATGGTTTAAATTTTTTCATGAAAGCAAATACATATGTAATGGAAAGGATCTTAATCCGATTGTGATACTCCTATATGATTCAAATTTAAAGATATTACATAATAGAAACACATATGTCTCACATATTATGTTGATTCAGACATCTTGGTTCTTTACTTTCATTAATGACATCCAAGTTTACTTCGTTGTGTATAATAGTTGGTGGAAAAAGAAAATATAGTTGAGCTACGACACTCCATGTTAAACCCATTAAGTTAAATGTGGCTTGAACCCTGAACTTCTTTCTTAAACTCATTTAACGTCTCAACCTTTTAACATATATTGATTTATAAATAATACTTTACTCGA
>Ga0099826_10004232_pt1 | contig 10012 bp, 11 predicted proteins | sample Mtrugardesep15_FD_76830 | JGI IMG/M metagenome (GOLD analysis project Ga0099826, IMG submission 76830) | Root nodule microbial communities of legume samples collected from California, USA - M. trunc garden sep15 | ecosystem: Host-associated > Plants > Roots > Nodule | place: USA: California...
AGACGAGGAGTTCAACTCATACAGTTAGTGAGTCCCAGGATTTTTAAGTAGTGTAGGCCATATATATATATATATATATATATGGCCTACACTACTTAAAAATCCTGGGTCTCACTAACTGTATGAGTTGAACTCCTCGTCTTGTTAAACGGTGATTTCTTTTTTTCCTTCTAAGCGTTGACCCTCTTGTCCAAAACAAAAGTAAAATAAAATTAATAATTCGATTGATTGATGAAAATTTAATGTGTGATTATGTTTAAAAAAAATCAAAATCAATGTGATTAAAATCTTGACACCTTCAGAGCAGGGAAAATCTTGACACCTAATGTAACATGAAAAAAATTCTTGACACCTAATCTATATGTTCTCTCACCCACGAGAAATACCACACATACTCGCACGTCTTCAATTTCTCGCTTCCCGCTATCGAGCGCGTATATATCAATAACTTGACCCACAAGATTTATCATATTACCCTTTAAATCAAAACCCTAAATTTTAGATACTATAAATAAATGCGTTTAGTTCTCTTCAAGGGATCACTCACTCACTCACTCATACTATTCTTGAAGGAAACCCTAAATTTCATCGATCACTATCTTGTTCAGAGCACATTCATTCTCCAAGAAGAACAAGATTTGCTCATTCTTTTTCTTCCCTCAACACCACACAGTGTTGAAGATTCTTCTACCCTAAGAAACTATTATCCCTTTCTTTCTTGACAAAATTGCAATGGCCCTTTCCACAGACAAACCATCATTCCCAGAAGGTCTCAAGGTTCTTGCAATTGATCATGACATCGCTCTCCTTAATTCCATCGAGGAGATGTGTAATCGATGCAATTATAAGGGTTAGTTACTGAATCACATCTTATTCAAAGTTTTCATCTTTTTTGGTAAAAATTCTTACTTTTATATGTTTTCTTGTTTGTTTATTCCGATATTGTTTATTTCAGTTACCAAATGTAGCATGGCTTCTGATGCCTTCAACATGTTGGAAAGAAAGGACTGTTTCGATGTAATGTTGATTGATGCTCATATGCCAAACATGGACGCTTATGACTTTGTGCAATATGCAACCCTACAACTCAACATTCCTGTCATTAGTAAGAATTTATTCAACTTTTACATGATTCATTCATATATATGTTGTTACTTAGAAGTGTGGACTGACATTATATTTCTTTTTGGTAGTGATGGCTGTTGATTTCACAAAAAGTTCTATTATGAAGTCTATTCAATGTGGGGCTTGCACATATTGGACTAAACCATTGGTTGAAAAAGAGGTCAAGATCATGTGGCAACATGTTCTAAGAAACGGTTCGACTGAAAATAAAGAATATGAAATTGTTGGAAGCTCGGTGGTTCAAGAAAATAGAAAACGGGGTAGAGAAGATGCTAATGCCTCAAAAGAAACACATGCAAAGAAGGCCCGTTTGTCATGGTCGCAAGAACTGCATCAGCGATTTCTATGTGCAGTCAGTCAATTAGGCCTTGATAGTATGCTTCTTACTTAGTTACTTTCGTTAACAAGCTTTACTATGGCATTCTTCAATAACTAAACTTATGTGCATGTTTTTTTCTTGTTTTTCAGAGGCAACGCCAAAAAAGATTCAGAAAATCATGAATGTTCCCGATATGACAAAACAACATGTTGCTAGCCATTTACAGGTTCGATTTTGTATTAATTTTGTTGCTTCTGTAAATATTATATATTGTCTAGGTTTGTCAGTTGTCTTTTACCTAAGTCTGTTGTTGTAAATCATTTATGTTGTTTATACCTTAGTCTTGCATGTCATAAAAAGTATTGAAGTTGTAAAGTAATGAATTCTGCAGTCATGGCAGATAGCCAGTTCAATATAACTATGGGAGGGTTTTATTTCTCTTGGAAGTAAAGTATGCTGAAGTCTGGGTTTTAGAATACCATTCTATGCTATAGTGATCAGGAAAAAGTTCTGTGATACCATGATTTATAAAACTTAAAACTGTTATAATTGAGAGTAGCTTCAGCTACTTATAGGTTATAATTTAGTTTTGACTGTCTCTTTCTTTAATAGCTTATGCATGACATGTAAATATTCCACATTCTTTTTGCATTAATTATTTGGAGTGGTTGTTTCTTGCTCTATTTCGGGAATAGAATATAAGTATTTCTCCATTAGCTTCTATATATCCCTTTTAGTACATTATGTTTTGATGAATAGTTTGTTGATAATATACTACTTGTGTTTTGTGTGATTTTAAACTGAAATTTATGGAGTAAGTATTATTATTAACACTGTAATTGAAATGTTGTTTTGCAGAAGTATAGAAATCATTTAAAGAGCTCAACAGAAGAGACTAAAGGTAGGATGAAAAAATCAAAGACGAGTCCTTTTGAAACGCAATTTAGCTTAGAACCTCCTCACTCAATGCCGGAGCAGGACCAGAGTTTTCTCATGAATTCAGCCACACAATGTCGAGACAATTGCGACGCACAACAACATTGGATGGAAATTGGTGAATCCGACATTACTAGGAACATTTTTTCAGACTTGCCCGACTTGTTCCCATATGTTGATGATGATTTATCATCACTTGTGTGGTGATTAGTTCGTTAATTGATTATTTCTGCCGGAAGAAGATGATGAAGGCAGAGAAGGTCATCAAGACTCCCAAGATGATTCTTTACATTTACTTATAAGCAGCTATTATTCAATTATTCCACTATTGCTCCGCTTACACGATTCGTTACATTTACTTATATGTAACTGCATAAAACATAAGTTGTTTCATCAGCTTCTAATTTCAAGCATTTGCTTTTTCAATTGTTTCCCACATGAACTCGTGCTATACAAGAGACTAGTTTTAGATTTATTATTCAAAGAATGTAGATATTTGTTTGATTTCAGTTTCTTTTTATAAACTAATTTTATCAAAGAAGTCTGTAACATTAAGAATGGCATTCTACCTTTACAACATCTGACAAAACTGTCCTTTTAACATGTTTATTTCACTCAATTAAGTAGAGTAATCTAAGACCAATTGAAAAATTTCATGAGAAAGTTAACAATAAAAGATGTTCTTAAAGAGAACTTAGTAGAATCTAGGGAGGAAAGTGTTTTGCAGGTTATTGCCTAGAATCGGTTTAGTTTAAGTCGAGTTATATCAGTGGATTTTAAATAGTCATTTATAGTGTTGTTTGGATCAATATTGTTCATGATAATTTATTTTCGTATGCTTGGATCACTAATTTATCAAGGAAACTTTCTAGCCGGAATAAACTATCTTCTGATAATACAATCTTGAATAGTGTATTTAAAAGTCACCTCTTCACTAACAAGCCCTAACATGTTTGTTTTTGAAACTGTTGGACAAATGCACATTGCTCAGGTCAGGTCACCTCATATTTTGTGTGTTTCTTTCAAAATATAAACATTTAGGAATTTATTTAGGAAGATAATCTGACGAAAGATTAATGGTGATGCTCTAGGCAAGGTTTGCTCTTTAGCTTAGAATCATTTAGGAACTATGCAACTTTTTTATCCTGAATTTTTTTTATGAACTTTGATGATTTCTTTTTCTCTGTGGAGATCAATAGTATTTTTATATACTCTACTTTGCAACTGCTTGCCCAAGGTTTCTAGGTAATAGTGATTTAGGAATGGTGATGATCATTGCATTGCATTGTAGTCCCGGTTTTTCATTTTTCTTTCTGTTTTTGAATGCATTTCAGATGATTGGTGATAAGTAGACAGTGTCAGTTAGGAATGTTGATGATCATTTTGAATGATAATTTTCTCTTTGCTTGTTATTGCAATCTTACAGTAAACAGTGTCAATTGTGCATCAACCGCTCTAAAAAGTTTCCATTCACAGCACACTATTTTATCTTCATGAAGGTGTTTATAAATCAAAGCCACTTTCATATCATACTCCTAATATAATTTTCTTGAAGGTGAAGTTTTACTAGTCTCAACTCTTTAAATTGATATTTTCATGTGTTTGTCGAAGTTCTAGCTTAGCTGCTTCAAGCACGTGCCTTGCCGTTATTGCCTAAGAAGATGAAAGAAACTTTTGGTTGCAGAAATTGTTGATGAGTTCCACCTTTGAAAGTTTTCAGGACAAAATACATACAAGATCACACTTCAATACATGACTGGATCGGAATACTCTCTCCTGCAAACTTCAAATCAGAAACAGATGCAGAGTTCACAGTCCCAGCAGCAAAACCAGAACCAGCAACTGGTCATATGCCTCTTTCTAGTAATGAAGAACTGAGAGGAAATTTAGTACCAAGGCTAAAAGCTAAAACATAAGTTGCATCGAGGAAAATGAACTTGTGATTCGAATAAGCTTAACTGATTCATAAATATTATGATGGTCCAGATTACAAGATTACGATTGAAATGTACGCAGTGAGTTTCTTCTTACGCTAAACTCAAGTGTCTTCCCACTTATCAACAAGTGTCTTCCTATAACAGAACAAACTTGTCAACACACTATTATTTTATACACATGAATCCATTTGTCTGGTAATCTGTGTTCAGATTGGTTGCGTTTTTTGGATTCTAGTAATATGTAATCTAATAATACAGTGATATGTTGTAATAACTTTGGAAATTAGGCTCAGTGATGGGAAAATTACTAAATTATCAGCACAAAGTTTTGTAATAGGCACATACACCCTGGCCTTGTTGGAGTATCCATGCTAATGTTAACATATTAGTAATAATTACCATGTATGTAATGAACAATGCTCACAATAAAATACAAGTTTCTTTGAGGAGGAAACATGTATTTTCTATAATTAATAACAAACTATTAACTAATATTAAATGAAAAAAAATTGGAAGGAAATGATAATGTGCTTGACCGTATTAGCTACAAAACACATAGATAACTTGCAGAACAAGCAACCTCTGTAATAACTCGTCTGGTTGGCAAAATTGGTTAGAGTATTACTGCCAAATCCTAACTAACCAGTAACTTGTAATTTAATTCAACTGTGCTTAGAATTCATATTGCTCTATTATTCTCTCTAACCAATTTCTTTATTAGGTAAATTATATCTCAATCATGCTGCTTACTTTTTGTTCAATGTTTTACTAGCGTAGTTCCTACTTGGAAGAAGAAATTGGTTTCTTCACTGTTTTTCTATTTGAAAACTTGATTGGCTTGGAATTGAAATTTATTAAAAATAATTATTGGTTTGGAAAAGGAATGATGAGCCAAGAAAGAAAAGTAACTGAGTTCATGCTTGGCCAAAGGTGAAGTTTATAAAGATTCTAAGTGCAGGGCCGTTTATGAGATTTTAGTGGCCTATAGCGAACCTATAATTATTGTCTTAAATAAGAGTGTATACAAAATTTAAATTTCCAAATTGTGAAAAATAATGCTAACATCTGGGGTTCAGATAGGTTCTAGGTACATGAAATTATCTGTGTTCCATCCATGGGTGGTAGAAGCAAATCAGCCACGTACATTTAAATTTATCATGGATCGAGTTTGGGCGAAGATAAATTCCTGGAGTAGTCGATGTCTTTCACAGGCAAAAAGGGTAGTTCTCATAAAACTCGTCCTTCAATCAATTATGTTGTGAGTACCTTCTTGCTACCTAACACCCTGATAAAGGAAATTGAAAAAAAAAAAATGTGAAATACATTCTAGTGAGGACACGGTAATGGTGGTAATAAAGGTATCCATTGGCTATCTTGGGAATACCTCACTGTTCCAAAAGGCTTCGGTGGCATGGGTTTCAAAAGTCTCAAGGCTTTCAACATGGCAATGATGGGTAAACAAGCGTGGATGTTGCTCACTAACCCACACTCTCTAATCACTAGACTACTCAAAGCTAGATATTCTCCGGCTAGAGTTTTTTTTTTTTTGCCTCACATGCGGGACACAACCCAAACTATGTTTTGGAGAAGCATTTGGTGTTAAATTTTTCATTCAAAATGGTTTCAAATGGAGCATCGGTTTGCACACTAGCATCTTGATTTGGGATCCTAACTGGATTCGAAATGAGTATGTCATCCCACCACCTACGATAATGAACCCATCTATGGACAATCTCCGTGTAGCTGATATGTTCATCCTGGACCGTCAATGTATTCCTAAGGGCTCAATGCCCTCTAGAAAGGCTTAGACGTCCTCCAGAAGGGCTCCTGAGGCATAGGCGCGCCCTTCCAAAGAAGCCGCCTCAATTAGATTCTAGAAGCATCTAGAGCTCAGTAAATGACTTAAAGTCCACATTACTTTGGGTTTAAGTCACGGAAAACCAAGCCCATAGCAGGCTATAAATAGACCCCTCGAGAGCCTTCTCAAGGCATGACCAAAACAAACTAAACTCTAGTTTCTAATATTTTACTTACTACAAGTACACATCCCCAACACAAAAAATTGGCATATGGAGAATATTAGCTTGTTTTTCGATGAAATCCTACCATATCAGTAGTACTACTTTGCTTGCATCGGTCCAACATGATAGGGTTGTTTGGAAATTTGAGAAAAACGAAGTTTACTCGTTCAGTAGCGCTTACAGAAACATTATGGAACATGATCCTTACACGCATCAGCACAGGATAAATGGTGAATGGCATCAGATTTGGCGCACCAAAACTCCACCTCAAATCAAGAATTTCTTATGGAGGGTTATGTGTGGTTGTTTACCCACCAGGTTGTGTCTTCAAGCAAGAGGTGTCAATTGTCCTTCGCATTGTCCCTTTTGCAATGAAGATAAAGACAATTTACATGTGTTGTTTATGTGCCCCATGAGCATACAATGCTGGCAGCGAATAGGAGTGTGGAGCACTATTTCGTTTGCATTGAATAACCCAGATGACATAACACATAGTAATTTTGGTATACTGCACAAACTTGACAAAAGCCAGCATCTCATATTTAGTGCTTTGATATGGAGTATGTGGAAGCATAGAAACAACAAAGTTTGGAATGATACTACCGAAACTTTTCAATTTGTTTGTGATCGAGCCTCAGCTTTGCTTGATAGCTAGATGAATGCACAAAATGAAAAAAGAGTCTTAACCACTTGAGCAAAGTGTGCATGAAGTTGAAAAATGGAACAAACCGCCCCCGGGTCGATACAAGTGCATGGATAGGGTAGGTGTAAGCATCTGTATTAGAGAGGAGTGCGGGGCTTTGTGTTGGCCCGCACAGAGTGCTTTACTCCCCCTGCTCGATGTAGATACAGGTGAGGCATATGAATTTCTAAGTGCTATTTGATGGGTTAAGGATCTTCAACTGTACAATATGGATTTTGAGGTAGTTTCCAAAACGGTAGTAGACAACATATATCGCAAACAGCTGGGTGTATCGGATTTCAGCACAATCATCAATGACTGTATTCACCTACTGTGAACAAATCTAATGAACTCTAATGTTAAGTTTATTAGGAGACAAGCAAACGAAATTGCTCATAGTTTGGCTAAGGAGGCTCTGTCTATAGCTAATTTCCGTATTTTCTATAACATTTCAACATGTATCGAATCTATTATTATAAATAAAATTCATTAAGCTTGTTCCCGTAATAAAAAGTTTGTTTTGACCTTGAGCCAAAATCTGGTAATTTCTATTTTTATCCAAAATGTTAAGTGAAAGGAATTTTTTTAATGGAATATTTGTTGGCATTAAAGATTATATTGTGGATATAGAATTTGAGATTAACTTCTATTTTTGCCTCATTACCAACTTGAAAACAGAATATACGAAATCTTATCCTTATGTACAACAACTGTATTATAGCTATATTCATAGGTTGTTTTCTGATTTTCTAACAAAAATATGGGAAACAATGGAGGTGTTTCTTTTGTACGGTGGCAATTGGTGACAACCTTTGTGCTAACTAATCCAAATTGGCATATTCTCCATTTTAATAATGTTATTTCCATTTATCTAACAAGAAAAACAGACTTTGATTATATATATAAAAGTCAAGGAAAAATATATTCACCAATTAATCAAATTACAATCCACTTTCTTGAAGAAGGGAAATTGAAAATTGTTATCATCATTGTGAGAGTTTCATTGTTGATCAAAGACAAGTATTTCAAAATTGAAAGTAATTGAAGAAATTGTTTAAATATTATATATTTAAGAACCATGCAAACATCATCTTTCCTCTCTTCTTCTATGCCCTTATCAATCACCAATCGTTCTGGTAAGCTAATGACTTGAGCTATTTTTCCCATGCATAGCATTCTTTATATTTTGTTTTCCCTTTTTATTGTCATTTGATTTTCAATCAAGATTGGCTTCATGATTTAAAAATGATCCGAGATTGTGATTATGCCGCAATGTCGAGGTTTTTGATATTTAACCAATGCGGCTGCATTTAATCGTAATTTTATGTAATATTAAAAGTTCCCTAAAAAAATGTAATATTAAAAGTCACGACGCACCTGTGATCTAAAATATTGACCATGATTATGGTTTGGGAAATGCTAACCAATGTCCGGGACACTGTTTAAGGAGTCAAATATAGTAATATTTTGTTGCAGAGCCATGAACAAATATTGAGAATCAAAAAGAATTCACTTTGTTACTAAACTTAATTTTCAGTTTTTAACTTTGTTGTTTATTCTATATAAAAGGTTCTCTTAACGAAATGGAATACGTGAACCTCTTCTCACCAAAACCAAAATATGATTGCCTTCTTTTTGGTAAGTATTTCAAATGATAACATTTTTAAGTACCAAACTGAAATTTTCATATTCATTTGTTATATTTATAACCATGATATTGTTCTGCAGATTTAGATGATACTTTGTATCCACTCAGTTCTGGTCTTGCAAATGCATGTCGACAAAATTTTAAAGGTAAGCAACTCTACATAATAATTCACTTGTCACATTTTTCTCAGTATTAGTAATGTGTTTTACAAAAGCTGATACTTTTAGTATTAACATGAATGGTACATTGATCACAGACTACATGGAAGAAATGCTTTGCATAGATCCAAGAAAATCTGATGATTTATGCACCCTTCTTTACAAGAATTATGGAACAACTCTAGCAGGGTTAAAGGTATGATTTCCTGCTATCCTTATATTTTCCTGATAAATGGTATTTCCATTTTCAAATTTTGAATATGATACAACATGTTTATTGTTTCATTTCTATTCAGGCAATTGGATATGACTTTGACTATGATGAACTTCACAGGTTTGTTTTAATTTATTATCAAACTCTCAAACTGTTAAAGGTTTATGCTTTTAATCCATGTATATGTATTTTTTGAATGATTAAAATGATCATTGAATTTCTCCTTGCAGTTTTGTTCATGGGAGATTACCTTATGAGAACTTGAAACCAGACCCAGTTCTAAGGAAAATGTTGATGAGCCTGCCCTATAGGAAACTTGTAAGTTGTTTATAACCAAAATGGAATCAATATAATAACGTCAGAAAAGACGGCGTATAATATAATCTGACCACTACTAATGCTTCACTTGTTTTTGTCAATAGATTTTCACAAATGCAGACAAAGTTCATGCTCTCAAGACACTAAACATACTTGGATTAGAAGATTGCTTTGAAGGAATTATTTGCTTTGAGACTCTTAATCCAATCCACAGGAGCAGTGTCTCAGATGACGACGACATTGAGTTTCTAGGTTTAACAAGAACTACTAAGCTAACAAGTAGTAATAGTGCAAGCAGCTCACAAGTCTTTGACATTATAAACCATTTGGCTCAGCCCAATCCCAGTGGAATTTTGCCAAAGTCACCAATTGTTTGCAAGCCATCAGAAAATGCCATTCAATTGGCTCTCAAAATAGCCAACCTTGATCCACATAGAACTGTAAGAAAATCACCCTTTATGATCTATCTTTGTTACTTTTGTTATTTTTTAATTTGCTTGCTTAGTTCTTCATTGGTTCTATGTCATTTTCAGTTGTTCTTTGAGGACAGTGTCCGCAACATACAAGCTGGAAAACGAGTGGGACTCGACACTGTGCTGGTAAGTCATTGGAAATTTTTGTTTTGTAGTAGAAACTGAAGATAGCGGTTTGTTC
>Ga0099826_10004233_pt1 | contig 10012 bp, 6 predicted proteins | sample Mtrugardesep15_FD_76830 | JGI IMG/M metagenome (GOLD analysis project Ga0099826, IMG submission 76830) | Root nodule microbial communities of legume samples collected from California, USA - M. trunc garden sep15 | ecosystem: Host-associated > Plants > Roots > Nodule | place: USA: California...
TCTCTCTTTCAATGCCACGTATGCATTCTGTTATCACAGGAGATATTATTTCCACCAACTCAGATTCCTATGGTTATGCTATCACAGCACAGGAAATAGCACGCATGCCTTGAATTCTATAGTCCTTTTTCTTCCGAGTGTACACTCGGGTAATGGGATGTCTAACTATCATAAAAAAAACCACTTTTGTGTATGGGTGACATACAGAAAAAACTAATTTGTGTATGGGTGGCCTACGAAAATACTAAATAACTGAACACCCCAGATAGAAGAAACGACCTTATTAATACTTTGATTTAATTAAGAATGTGAAAAAAGTTTGAAAATGACATCTACTCACAGTTTGCAAGTCTAATAGGTGTAGATCATTGAAGAAGACAGAATGAGAGCAACCACCGAAAATCATAAGGTACCGTTCTCCATGCATAGCAGCTGCATGATCATATCTAGGAGCTGGAGGTGTCTGCCTATCAAAATGCAAGAAAGTGGTATGATCACACTAAATTTCTCTGAAGCGTTAACACATTTTCTGGAAGTGTAGAATAGTTACTACTTACGAAGTCTTTATCAGATCCCAAGTCATGCTTTCAAGATCGAGAACATGGACATCATTCAACAGCTTCCTTCTCCTATCTTCACCACCAAACAATATAACTCTTGAACCAACCAGTGTCGCAGACTGTCCCACACGGGCTACCTGGAAAAATAGACTAAAAACATTCAAATTCCTATCTAACCACAATCAAATGACTCCCACGTTTTTTAATGGATACTAAGAAGAAATATTGCACAGATTGAATATCCTAAAAATATAATTAAAAAGAAAAAGTACAATAAAGGATATAAACAGAACAGCAACAACCAACCCTTACCCCGCCGCTACAAGGGTTAGCTAAGAGAATCAATAAACCCCGCTGGCCTTGTAAACCAGATTTTCAGTAAAAAAATTAAAGAGTATGATCTTGGTGTCCATAACCAAACAAAAAACTTACACCCAAGGATGGAACTTCAAGCTATAAAACTAATGGACACACTTACCGGAACACTTCCAGAAGTCTTAATAACTCCAAACTGGCATGTTTCAATGTCAATGAATTGAACTACAAGAAATCCAATGAACATTATGAGTTTTCAATGTAACACGCCATGCTATAATATGCTATGCACATATAGAAAATAAATTAGGCACTTATATATATATATATATATATATATATATATATTTCTTCACCATTATGAAAATTAAAAATTAATTTACAGATACTAACCTGTTAAAGTATCAGAAGCATCCCTTGAACTGCCACCAAGAATAAGTAGTTTCTCCCCCCACCTAATCTGCAGAAATTTACAAATCTCAAAATAAATCAAAATCCAGATCGTCACTAAAACTCAAGGTTCATCAATTGCGAACCCAAACAAAGTAAGTAGCATCTAAAACTGAAACTTGTATGCATGCAGAATGACTTGAGCGCATAAAGTTTTACCATATTGTGACCAGATGTGGCTGGCAGATTCTCCTGTGAACTGTTGTCATTATCGTTTCCAGTATCGGCTTTTAGCTTTAGAGAAGACCACGTCAAACTTCTGAAGTCAAAAACCTGCAAACAACTAAATCATGTAACTCACTACAAAGAGTCCAAAATTCAGCAGCATCTGAGCATTACCATATACCTGAACATCCGATAAATGCCGACCATTACGACTTCCACCGACAATGTATAGTTTTTCATCAACTACTGCCGCTGCATGCTGCAGTGAAAAGACAACACATGGAATAAGAATCTGGCCCAAGGCTAATGAAGGTTTTCCACTAAGAAGCCAAGAATGATAAATTAATTTCTTGCATTCAAAGTAAAATAGTTCATGACAAGACCAAACCAATCATGAATTACTTGTATGCCTCTGTTTCAATTTTATAATCGTATTCTTCCATCCTCTAATAAATTAAAAAAAGGAGAAAGATAGAGAGAAATAAACCTTATAGCGAGCAGGTGGACGTGCACCGGATACAGTAATAGGTACCCAATTATCATATGTAAGATCTTTATGCCAATTGTTGACTTCCATTTCTCTCTGTTTCTCCTTTACTACAGGAATAACTGTTACAGTACGAATCACCTTGATTGTCACTTCAAGCTATAAGATAACTGACAAAAACAAGCAAAGTATCTCAAAAGACAAATTCTCTAAAGTACACATGTAAAAAGATCCAAAGAAATCAATCTTAGAAAGTACATATATAATCATGGACACAAGAATGCAACAAATTGTCAACTTTATATGATAAAACACATCCATGATGCCAACAAATAAAATCAACACAAATTCACAAATCTTAAGTTAAATTCTGAAATTCATATAGTATAGTATGCATAAATCATGGCATTATTCCACAGTCCACACCAAAACAAGTTCCAACTTCTAGCAAAAAAATCAGAAACCTTAGAACTGAAAAAGCTTCAGTTACAAAATTTCTAACGAAATTCTCAGAGTCACGTGATTTTACGGCAATGCTTAGATAACAAGCAAAATGTATCTGAAATAGGAAATGATGATCGATCAATAGGAATAAAATCACGGTGAATTTGAAATCCTAAGGTTCATATGACATTGTAGACGATTACAGGGAAATTCGAAATGAATGAATTGAGATTGAATGAAACCTGTTATCGGAGAGAGAGATTTCAGATCAGATCTGGAAACGGCGTCGTCGAAGATAGGACGGTGGCTGACAGATCAAGAGCCACCGTCGAGATCTCAGTTGAGTCGTCGTTGTCGTGCGAGCGAGAGAGAGAGAGTGAGACAGAGACTTGTTTCGGACACAAAGCAGAACAAAACTCGCGGCAATAACTTACAACCTCTATCTAGCTAGCAGTAGTAAAAGTACTCTTAACTTGGATGAAAATTTGATTTTACCTTTTATTTAAATAATTAGATGAAAATTTGATTTTACTTTTAAAAAATTTACTTCAATAATTAACTATTTTATATATTCATATCACTTTTAGTTATGAAGAGTAAAAATAGGAATAGGTCAGACCGACTACATGGGCCTACGATACACTAGATTGGGTCAGACTTTTTTTATAAATAGACGAAATCTATGCTATTTTAGAAGCATATTTAACTAAAAAAAGTCCGACTATGAGCCATTAAAAAAATCTCTCAAGCCTATTAATTCAACTTAATTAAATAAATAGAAACAGTATTATTTGTAATTCTATTATAATTTGTACTTTGAATTAAATTATAAATTTGTTAACATTTTCAATGATTTAAACTTGTTAGGATACATTAATTTTTCGCATATTTAAATGTATTATATAAACTAGAATTAAAATATAATATAACATAAAGTCAAATTCTATAAAAATTCATGTTAAATATCAAAATAGAATTTAATTTGATTAATCTATTAGTTTGATAGTCTATTTATACTTTGATCACATTACTTGTTTAAAAATATTCATATGAAATAAGCTTCTAAACATGCTAACAAGTCATATAATGTTTTCAAAAAGTCAGACTGAGACATAAAAAAAGAAGTCTATGACAAACCGCAAGTCAGACTTAGTCCTTCACATTTTAGACTGAACAGGCTTAGGCCTTGCAAAACCTAACTCAACCTAGTTTATTCCATCCCCTAATGGCGAGTCTTTGAAAATGACAAAATGTCGTCAAAAGCGCCTAGATTTTACGAAACAAGTTTTTTTTTTATCTTTGTTTGAATTCCTTTTTTTATCTATTATTTATTTATTGTTCACTTTCGTGAGAGATAGACACAAGTGGAGATTAATGTAACCCATTTGGATCTCATTAATCTCTTACTTGTGTCTATCTCTTTCATAAATAAAAAACAAATGGATGGTGGATAAATGTAGGGAATTTGAACTCCTTCATATTCGAATCCAAACTTGAGCATGAAGAATTACTCCTTATAAATATGTGGGGATATCTAATTTACATAAAATACAACAATGAAAATCATTCATGTGAAAAAAAAATAGCTTTTGTTTGAATCATTAGAATTGAGTCTTACAAAAATTAAATTATGATAAAATAGTGAATCAATATTCAAATTTTAAATGAGATATATTTGTTGCACCGGATACCGAATTAAAAAAATAAAAATAAAAAACTGAATGAGATATAACGAGACATGTGCAATAATGTTTTGAATAACAATTTAAGTAGATGCAATCTACTTGAAGAAACTGATATTTGTTCATTCAAATTGATAGAGTACATCAGATACAAACATCGTTAAAAACGTAAAGGGTGAATCTGTGAACAACACTCAAGTTAATAACATACAACGACAAAATGCCTACAAATAATATGATAAAATCTAAGTCATCGAAATACACATGTTTATGGATCTGCAACGTTGACGCTCAAATCATTGGTTGAATTTGTAATTGACTGATGTCGATCTTTCAATACGAAAGAAACGAACACCGCAACAAATGCGAAATCAAACGTCGCACAAGATAACGAACAACACAGCGCAGCACGTAGACGACGAAATCACAAAAAACACAAAAGAAAAAACTTGATATATGTGAAAACTACTTATTTAAATTGAAAGAAAATGGAGAAAAAAAGATGTAGATGCGTGATTTTAGGTCAAAAAATGACTTAAAACCAACTCTCCTTGATGAACGGATGAGAAAGAAAGTTTAGAGAGAAGTTGAAGTTTCTCTCATTAGAAAACTAGGGCCGGCTTTTTTTCTTTATGTTAGATGTTGAGAAAATTAAAGATATCTTTTCTTTAAAATAAATTAAGAAAAATGTATTATTATCAAGCACGGTTCTAGTGTGGGGGCAATGGGGTCAAGCGACCCCACTTGCCTCCGCATGTGTATTGTATTTTTAACTTAAAATTTAATATATATTTAGTTTGTCCCCTCTTGATATAGTATTATTGTCTTCACATAGTCTATTTATTACATTAAAAAAATTACAAAATTAAAAAGTATCCTAATGAGTGTTCTAAGAGCACTAGTTAATAAATCAAAAGAAGTAGTTTTTTTTTATAAAATGTTGTTATAATTATTATATTGATACAAATAACACTTGTAATATAAACTATTCTTATATTTGTTGAAAAAGGTTGTGGCTGACGTTGTGTTGGTGGTGAAAAAATAATTAATTATGGTTATATTTTTTATACTCTCTTAGAAATGGACAAATATTTTGAAAAAAATCAACATTTTAGGGCAATTATAAATGTAACTTTTATAATTTTCGCACGTTTACGCTTTTATAAAGTTTCATATAAATTTTTATGATATAACTTAACCCCACTTATTAAAATTTTTGTATCTGTCACTGTCTATTATGGAAGTGCAATATTATATTTTTGACCGCATATGGAAATGCAATTTGAAAGTGGACAAAAAAGAACATCTGTATTTTCATGTTTTCATTTAAGTTTCATTAAAAGCTGATATTTCTTCCGATTCAATAAAAATTAGGGTGAAAAAAAGATGGATTAATTCGTGTTAAGTAAATGAGAAACAAAAATAAAAGAAAATACATATTATCGTTGGCCAATTCACAAAGAATGTTCTCTTTTTTTTTTACAAACACAAAGAATATCCCTGTTGATATGAGAGATTTAGATAAAATAAAATTATATTGAGCTAAGAAAATGATAGAAATAATTAAAGTGATTTTACTATTTTGTCTATCCATGCGCCATTTGCAAGTGGATAAAAAAATATAATATATGTGCAACCACGAGTTAAAATTGTGAGTAGTTTGACGTATTTTGTTCTACATATATGTCATTTAGAAAGTCGAGATATTGTTGGTCGGATAACTTTACTTCTTTGATAAATTTGGGATGCACGTAATTATGTCATTTGGAATGACGATCATCACATTTAAACTAGTATTGGGAGGACAACACTAGATGCATGACAAAAATGGCAAGAGGTTCATAAACAACAGTCCCCATCGGTTGTGCAACACAGACATAATAGAGTGCAAGGTAACAATTCAGTTTAGGAGAAACCGAGCGAGACGTGGTTGAAGTGTAATGTGGACGTCGCATTCCACGATCGTAACCATATTACATCTTTTGCGTGTTGTGTTAGAGAAACTCGCGGACAATTTATTCGGGCTCAAACGAAATGACAATGGACAAATATGACAGTTTTGGAGGGGGAGGCAGTAGCCTTACTCGAGGCCCTTCACTTTGTTGATGCAAACAGATTAGACCGGGTTGTCTTTGAGTCCGACTCATCTACTCTAGTGCAATCTCTATCGTCTTCGGGCCATGGTTATTCGAAATTCTACGCTATTGTTTATAGTACTATTTATCAGTTATCTTTACATTCTAACTTCGAGGTGAAGTTTGTTAGGAGACAAACAAACATGTTTGTTCATACTTTAGCTAGGACGACATGTTCTAGGGCTAATCATCATATTTTTTATTTTTATCCTTCTTGTATTGAACATTGGTTGATTAATAATAATAGTTAAATTTGCTCCGATCAAAAAAATAATATATCAAGTATATATATTTTTTATTAAATGGGACAGTTTAAAGTATATATATTTTATTACATAATTTAAGTTATTTGATGAGACACCTTTTTTTTAAAATATAAGACACCTTTTGTTTGTTACATATTTTATAAGAGCCATACTGTAATAAGGGGCAAAGCCCCAAACACACTAATTTTGCAAAACTCTCGGGTTTTCTTTGGACAAGCGCATTATACGTTCAAACACAAGTTGTTGTAAACAAAAACAAAATTATAAGCCTAAAATTTCCCCCATAGACATGCATCACTAAAAAAATTTACTATATCAATCAACAATAACATTGTTGCCCACATAATTAATTCAATTTTATTCATACATATAAAAATAGTCTCTAAAAGAAGTAGATTAACGATGCAAAACACAAAAGTAGTTATTTGACCATGCAAAAATAGCAAAATCCAAAAATAAACCCTTAAACCCCTCTCTTCCACACCTTGCATTCCCTTTTTTCCCACCTCTCATTGTCCCCAAACTTGGCACATATGCATTCTCTTCCCCTCACCTTAATTTGTTTCCTTCCTTCCCAAAAGGGATTCTCATTTACAAACCCAAGAGAGGAAAAATAGAGTCTCTTAGCTCTTAAAACTTCTCTTGGAAAATAATAAAAAAATATAAATAAACAATCTCATGAATAATTATTTTCCCATGACTTTCCCTATCCTCTTCCTTCTCTTCATTTCCCTTCCATTTTCTTCAGCTAAACTCAACGTTGATTACTACAAACAAACATGTCCTGACTTTGAAAAAATTGTTAGAGAAAACATCTTCAACAAACATAGTGCAAGCCCGGCAACAGCACCGGGTATCCTCCGTCTCTTTTTCCACGATTGCATCACCGACGGTTGTGATGCATCGATCCTCATCTCTTCAACGGCTTACAACCCTCACGCTGAAAAAGACGCGGAACCCAACCTCTCCCTCTCAGGCGATGCATACGACATCATTAATAAAATAAAAAATGCATTGGAAATAGCATGTCCTGGTGTTGTTTCATGTTCTGACATTGTTGCACAAGCAACAAGAGATCTTGTTAAGATGGTTGGTGGTCCATTTTATCCAGTGAAGTTAGGAAGAAAAGATAGTCGTGTATCAGATGGTTCAAGAACTGAAAAAGCTCTTCCAACAACAAAAATGACAATGGATGATATTATTAGCAAATTTACCGTAAAGAATTTCACTATTAAGGAAATGGTTGCTTTAACTGGTGCACACACAATTGGTTTCACTCATTGCAAAGAATTCAGCGACAGAATTTTCAACTACAGCAAAACTTCTGAGACTGATCCTACACTTCATCCAAAATTGGTTAAAGGGTTGAGGGAAGTTTGCAAGAACTACACTACTGACCCTAATATGGCTGCTTTTAATGATGTTAGGTCACCAGGGAAATTTGACAATGCATATTTCCAGAATGTGTTGAAGGGTTTGGGTTTATTGAGAACAGATGCTATGTTAGGTTCTGATCCAAGGACCAGGCCAATTGTGGAATTGTATTCAAAAGATGAACAAGCTTTCTTTAATGATTTTGCTAGGGCAATAGAGAAGGTTTCTGTGCTTGGAGTGAAGACTGGTAAGCAAGGAGAGGTGAGGAACAGGTGTGACCAATTCAACAAAATTCAGGGCTAATAATTAACCAAAATTTGAGGTTATATATATTTATATTTATATACTATATGTATGTATGTATGTATCTAGAGAGCCATGGGTATACATTATCCTTATAAAAAAAATTGATACAGCTATAACTTGTATTTGAATTCATAAATACGTCGGTTTTCTTTTGATATTTATATTTTATTTTTTTGTTTTATGAGGAAAGAAAGAGTGGGAAATAATTGTTGGGCTTCTGATGGAGATGTAGTTTTATCTCATCTGATCTTTGTGCAATTTGGTGTTATTATTGATTAATGTGGTCATGTATAAACTATATATATGATCTATAATTGTATCTTGGAAATTCTAACTTGTGTTTTAGATATTTATGTATCTATACAACTTGTGTATAGTTTGGATAGATTCATATTTTGCATGGGAAGAAGAAAAGTAAACAATGTCTCGTTAATAGTATATGAAAAATGTTTCGTGGACATCTCATGTGGATGTATATACCTTTAAACTAAGAAAAATAGAATGGTATGATATATGTGATGATAATACAGTGATATGATAGGTAACTATAAAAAGAAAATGAGGTGTTAATCCTTTGTTTTGTTCCACGTAGAAAACCTTCAAACGTTTGTCAACATATTTCCACCGTGATTTTAATGAGTATGAGAATGTTTAGATCTTGATTGAAAAAGCACTTCTTATTGAAATTCATTTTGGACGAAGCTACTTTCCCTAGTTTATGAGTTTCACATGATCGATTATAATAGAAATGACATATGATTTATCAAATTTAGCCCCAAAAAATATATATGGTTGTGATTTATCAAACATCTAAACATTTAACATTTAATAGTGAAATTATTGAGTTATGAATGATTTTTTTCAATATAATTTGCTCATCTGTTCTCCAAAAGCACAGACTATGGTTCCTCTCTCTTGACTCAAAGTCTTTTAAAATACTCGAGTTGTTTGTGTTAACATCTCTTAATTTAGTCGAACAGTTCAATATTTTAGAAATTAGTCCATGTATTAATCTATTAATCGACTAATATGAAGGAGTAATCATGTCGTTTTACTAACAAATGATCCCATTAAAGTCGAAACAAAATTTTGTATGAACCTACTCCACGTATAAATTGTTAGCGGATACGAACAATTCAAAACGCAGACCTAAAAAAGCATACTCATATGTTTCAAGTCTACGAGAAATTCTAACTTGGACACAACCCCAAATTAATTTTATTTGAGCGCACACTCACAAATAAATATTTTTTAAAGGAGAATGGATTTGTATGATGTGACTAAAAAAAATTCTTTTTTTTACATTTATGTGTGTGATCAAATAAATTTAATTTAGGTTTGTGCCTATTTAAGAATTGCTTTCAAGTCTACACCATGGAATCTAACCTTGGAAGGGTTAATCCACGTCTTAATTGAGGGCAAATGAAGGGTTAGTCCATGTGAGTGGGAGACAGACAAGTCTACACTTGGTGACACGTACATCCTTATTTATTAATTTTGTTAAGTCTTAACCTAATTTTTTTTTCCTTCACTAATCTCTTATTAGGTTTGCAACAATTCTATCCTAAAATTTTGGCTTTAAATTTGCATCATATATGTTTTTCATTTCTGTCTTTAATAACCGTGAATATTTTTCAAATCAAAAATTTAATAGATATCTTAATCTTTATCTTTAATATTTATAAATGTTATTAGGTCTGCAACAACTTAACCTATTGTTTTTGTAGTTTTTTTGACAAGTTGTTGTACACTTATTTAATACGTTTACAAACAGAATACCCTAATTTCCATGCAAATTCGGCTACCCTAAATAATTTGTTAGGAACCA
>Ga0099826_10004234_pt1 | contig 10010 bp, 4 predicted proteins | sample Mtrugardesep15_FD_76830 | JGI IMG/M metagenome (GOLD analysis project Ga0099826, IMG submission 76830) | Root nodule microbial communities of legume samples collected from California, USA - M. trunc garden sep15 | ecosystem: Host-associated > Plants > Roots > Nodule | place: USA: California...
ACACTAATGTTCCAACAATCCTCCACTTGAATTTAAAAAATGGTTTCAATAATAACGTCAAAACGTTTCTATAAGGTTGCTAATAAACAAAGGTGTTGCCTACAACTTGAACCTTTGCATAGCGGATAATATTCTGATTTAACAAGAGTTGTTTACATCATTGAACTCTATCTCAGACATAGAACCCGCACACAAACCTTTTTCTAAGGTGTATTCTAAAAGCCCGTGCGTTTATGGGCATGCACGTCTATCCCAGATTTAACGAACGCTCTAGGTATTCTGCCCTGAATCCCATAAGAACAGGCCTCAGTTCCACATTCGTATAGGCGAGTCTATCAAGAGTACTCCTGTAGCCATGTACTCTACTCAACATAGAGTATAGATCTCATTAAGAGTTTCTATTATCTCATCCTTCTATCACTGCAGGAATCATGCTTTCTTACTTTTGTTGTAGCATGTTCTATCAATTGTGACTTGTTATTACCCATTGAACCTATTTCTTGGGATCTCCAGTCATGTAGGTTGGGTTACCATCATTTTTGACCTTTGGGCATTAGTCTCATCCTATTGGATGTATTTTGGACTTTCTTTCTAGTTATTCCTTTCGTCAAAGGATTGACTATTCTTTATCAGTACGTATATGATCTACTTTAACCGTTCCTTTTGAGAGTAGCTAGCTCTTTAATTCTTTATGTGTTCGTGCCTTAATAATCGCCTCTTGCCATTGTAGTAACGATTCTCAATTTTTGAAATAGCTACAGTACTATCACAATGAATTAACACTTCTGGAAACAGTTTTACCCACTAAGGGTTCCCAACTAGCAAACATCTTATCAACTTGCTTCTTCACTAGTTTTCTCTAGTGTTCTCATCTCAGATTCTTTCCATAGTGAACTGAGTCAATATCATTTGTTTCAACAAACAACTCTTCAAGTGATGCTCAATATGCTGCCACTGGTCACTTAAGACTCGTCTGAAGGATGTTCTATTTTGTATCTTGTACCATTCATGTACAATATGATACTTCTCATTTGTATCTTGTACCATTCAACTACAATACGATACTTCTCATAATGTAATCCTAGAGTCATAATCTTCTTAAGGCACCTCATGACTCTTTCAATAGCATGGCGATGCTTCTCATCCGTCTACTAGTAAACTTGCACAAGAGTTTCACGACATCGGCAATGTCGGGTCTAATACATTCAGTGGCATACCTAAGTATTGCCAATGATGCTCGCATATTATGTTTTTCTAACTCCATCTCAAGTGTTTTTACACTTGGATCATAATATATGATTGCAAGTTCACGGTCAAATAATTACATTTCCTTAAGATCTTCTAAACTTTGTGAGATTTATCAAAAAAGTTATATTTTCTGATCTAGTAATCTTGAAACCAAGAATTACTTCAACTTTGTCTAGGTCTTTCTTATCAATGTTGATGACGACAATGATTTAACATAATTCATAACATGAATCTTTAAATCAAATATGAGCAAGTCGCCTTCATAGAGACATATGATCGTGCAAATATTATTTGTCACTTTCATTCAATTTATACTCATTCGATAGCATTAGAATGTCAAATTTTTCATGTCATTCCTTAGGAGTTTATTTTAGACCTCACAAAGAATTATCTAACTTACAGACTTTGTTTTCTTGTCCATGAATCGCAAAATGTTCAGGTTGTTTCATATAAATTTCTTCTTCTAATTCACCATAAAAAGGCAACTTTCACATCCATTTGGAGCACTATCGAGTTATGAATAGCGGCTAAAGGGACTAGTACTCTTATGAGTATGATTCTGGTGACTGGTGAATGAGTGTGGAAGAAGTCTATTTTTTTTTTCTGTCTAAAACCTTTGACTACAAGGAGAGCCTTGTATTCATCAACCGTCCTATCAGGTTTTAGTTTCCTTTTCCAAAATCCATATACAACCGATTGGTTTGCAATCATGAGTCAAGTCAACTAAGTGTCATGTTTCGTTAGACTCTAGAAAATCCATTTCATCGTTTATTGCTTCTTGTCATAATTCAGCATCCAATGAGGATATAACTTCTTTAAGGCTTAATGGATCTTCTTCCAATGTATAAACCATAAGGTCCATACTCTTTAGCAATTCTTGCTTTCTTACCTCTTTGAGGTTCTATAACATCTCGTACGATGTTTTCATAACTATTTTTGATTACTAGAATGTGATTAGATATAGTGCCCCCACTAGTTCTTAATTTTTAAAAGGGAATTTATTTTGCTCCCACTAATGTCGTGATCCCACTAGCGCCCCCACTAGTGCCCCCACTGTTCTTTATTTAAGGGATAAATATTAACATAGAAATCAAGATCTTATAATTCTATGATCACAATCATTTAAGTCATAAAACCTATATGCTTCGCTATTTATAACATACTCAATGAATACACATTCATAAGCTCTACTAGTGAGTTCAACTCTCTTGGGTCCAGAATCCAAATATAGTTCAGAGAATCCCAAGTTCAAAAAATAAGACAAGTATGGTTGTCTTTTCTTCAAAAAAATTCTTAATAAGAATTTTTGTTCTTAGACTTGGGTACTCTTTCCAACATAAATTTCAATTTTCGTTATAAAAATTGAACATATCAAGCAAATCAATTTTATTTTTCAAAATTCACAGTCATCAATAAATATGATAAAAAATTATTTTATCATTTCCAGTTTATGTGCCATCAAATTCGCACATATCATAATTTACCAAGTTTAGAGATTCAAATTCTCTAAACACTGATTTATATGAACTTTTGGTTCACTTATCTTGACTGAAAAAAATAAAATTGTCTAATCATATGACTTGGAATTAAGTCCAAGTCACTCAAGTTTAAAATTAAACGTTTGTTCATGAGTCAAATATTAAAAATCACACAACTAATAAAATAGAAGGAGAATTTTTAATTTTGAACATACCATCAAAGGCACAATCTTTTCCCACAAGAATGCATGGTGCACAAAACTCTCTTTAAATCTCAGTCAACTCAGTCTTATTCAATAAAAATCTGAAATTCAGATTATTTCTTATTTTTATAGCATGCAACAAGTTCAAACCTTAGCATTAGCATCAAGGGAAAATAGGTATTCTAAATTCTTGCATTTTAATATGCTAACTTGCGACTCTGTATACCCAACAATATGCCAGAAAACTACCTATACCATTTGTATAGTTCGTTGCATAAGTTATGGCCATTCTTCTTACTGTTTGAAAAAACATCACCTTTACATGACATAGATTTTTCAATTCTGGTTATTGTTTTAGTGACAAACGTAACAAACTAAACTTGTTTTCTTTTGAGCTCCAAACATTACATTTTTCTTATGTTTACTAACAAACTAAACTTGTTTGTTTCTGTACCGAATAATTTGTTTTGTAACAAATTATAGTCTTAATCAAATACTGTTTGATTTTTTTTTTTTATTCACAATATGATTTTGATTTTTGAAAACAAATTTCAATTAAATTCAGAGTCACATATGTGAATTTCTTAGTGTTGTTGTTTATAACTACAATCACTTCATTGTTTCAGTCCAAATATGTATTTATATAGTTTGATTTATCCTTAATGTATTTAGGGACAACTTAACCTTAATAAGTAACTTCTTCGGTAGACATAACATAAAGAATCGTCTTAAAATTGTTGTTTTTGGATTTCTAAACTGTTGTATTTGGATTTCTAAATTCTATTATCTACCGAAGTTGTTTACTAAGTTGAGTCACGACCAGGTCGCTCTCTTAAAGACGTTTCGTGGCTCTGCCCAAAATTGTGCAAGACAGACTATCAACCACGCCGCCTCCAGGATAAAACAAGCCCAACTACAACTGTGCGATTAACTACTGCACTGTAGAAAACCGTTCGAGATATACACCCTCAAATATGGTACTAAGATCACTCTTTAATACTGAAACCACTTTAATATGGTATTATTACCATTCTACTATGGTGCTAAGACCTCTCAAATATGATGTTTCCACCATTCTAACCTTTAAGTTCTCCAAACTATCAATATGGTACTACGACCACTCAAATATGGTATTACCACCATTTCTCCTGAAATAGAAAAAATATTGATATAATATTTATATACTGTTAAGATCATTCGTAATTCCGACTGGACATTATTATTCCAAAAAGGGACTATGATCTTAATAGTACTTTTTATTCCGAAGGGACTTATATTATCGAAGGGACTATGTTTTTAAGACCATTCTTTATTCCGAAGGGACATTAAACCGAAAAAGGACTATGGTCGTAAGAACACTCTTAATTCCGAAGGGACAGAAAAAGGAGATGAAGAGAAGAAATACTCGTCAACACGAATCAAGAAAAGGAGAAGAGAGAATGAGTTTCCGACAACTCAATGAAACTCTTTGGTGTGTTTTTTGAACTGAGTAGAGTCCTCTATTTATACAGAGATTCTGTAACTGTTTTAGCAAAAATTGCGACACCAGTTACTCTAATGGATAAGATTAAAATGAAGTTTATTCATTAATCAGTTCAACAATACTTGTGGATAAGATCAAAAGAAACAAATCCACAAAAGCGGAAGAAACAAACTATTGGATTTGAATGAAGGAAATATAAGAAATTAAATTAAATTCTTATTGTTATCACAACCACCATAAACTAAATTTATTGGAAATAATGTTCTCGAAAAAATAATAATTACTATTATTTTATCATTATCAAGTATTTAAAATTAAATACCGCAATTTAAACACTATAATGTGTGTGTTCTATTTTATGTGGGACTCCCACACTCTATTTTTTCAATTCACACAACATTAGATTAAAGTACAATTACTTGGTGTTTAATCTTCCAATTTATTTTCCAACATCACACTAATGTTCCAAGAGTTTCTTACATCAGAAGTAAACTTGTGAGGCATAATATTAGTGCTTACCAAAGATCCAAAGTTTGAATTTTTAGCATAATTTTGGTTTCTAATGTCACCAAATTTAAAATCCTTTGTTAAGAAACTTGAAGCAGAAGAAGAAGAAAGAGGAGAAACCATAAATCCTTGTCCACCTCTATATGATGAAAAGCTAGAGGAAGCACCATCATGGAATGAGTTGTTTGCTTGAAAAAATGGAAGGTTTGAAGAGCTTATTCCAAACCTGTTTTGATCATGGCCATTATTCTCCGCAACAACATCGGCTTCCAACTTTGATTTTCCAAGCCTAATTTGTCCCAAATCTTGAAGAGCCAACCCTTTTTGTATATAAGGGAATTGGTCAACATGATGTGTTGGGAATTGGTTGAAATGGTTAAAAACATTGTTTGCACCTCTTGTTTGATATGCCAGTGTTTGCAGATGTTGAAGTGTTGGTGCATGAAGTTTGTTTGTTCTTTTTTCTTCGATTTCTCTTATCACAGACATCGGAAGACTTGATGCAAACCTTGATCTTAGAGCTCTGTGAGATATGCCTCCAACCATTCCTTTCTCTGCAACATCTTGCAGAAATATGCGATACTTCTGCAAGTATTGTGATCATATACTAAAGCATTAGAGTTTGCAAGATATACTAGAAAAAGTAAAGATAACGACAAAAAATAGAGACAGAAAAATTATCAACATTATCATTCAGTCTTCTAATGATGATATTATAATATTATTGAAGAAATATATGAAGTAAATTGAGAAGAAAAACCTGTAAGTGACTTGCTACATTTTCTCTGGTCAAGTTTGGTATATTCATGATCTCCAGAATTTTCTTTGGCACAGCCTCTGAATTAGGGAAAAGATAAACACAAGAAAACTCATTGTTGTCAGTAATATATATAATGAAAGAGCCAGCAACTTAATTTTAGGGGTAGCAAACATATGCAAAGTGTGTATTAATATTAAAATTTGGATATTAGGTAATTTGTTTTTGGACAATATATGTAAATTGTTATTAATGCATGTAATTTTACTTAATTAACTTAGCATACTAAAATCACTCATTAAAAATAAAAATAAAAATCGTATCTTTCACACCAACTTGAGTTTGAAGGGGATACTAATTGTATTTATGTTCATCGTGTGAAATATGAAACATGTGTGATGTGAAAATATTTGCAAAATTAAGTGTGTGTAAATTGTTATTAGTATATTTACTTAGGCCTATAACCGATGATAGTGGTGGTTGTATACTAGGTCTCAGTTTAGTGGGAAGAGTTTAACTTTGTAACTTCAAAGGAAGAAGTTCAAATCTCAAATGATACAATTGTAAAATGACCATTAATATCACTTTAAAATGATAGCGGTGTGCGCATTGAAATCGTTTATTATATTTCTTTAGACCTCAAGTATGTTGCATTGATAGTGATGTATATATTCATATAAGATCAAAAGCAGACAATACTTCGGAAAAATGGTGCGACCAATTAATGGTTGGAAGAAGTACACATACATATAAAAGCCTTTCATTTGACAAATATTTTTAGAAGATTACTTACTTTCCAAACCAATTTGGTCAATAGCAAGCAGAAACATTTTGTGGAGATAAGGTGTCCAAACAAGCTTTTGTTTCTTAACAACTTGAATATCTCTATCTCCTTGGCATTCTTTACTCTTTCTCTTGCAATGCTTCTTTTTGTTCTTAGGCTCACTTGATGTCTCTTGTTCTTCGCTTGTCACAAATAAACTTTCAATGAAAAGTTTATCTTTCTTTGCTTCCATAACATATTTCCCAATATCTTTGAAGTCTTCAGCACAAAAAGGTTTCACAATGTATTGTGCAGCTCCATTTTCTAGTGTCTTCGAGATTGAACTTGGCCTATTGTCTTCAGACATAACTGTTTGAAACAAGAGAAAATTTTGAGAACATTTTTAAAGACTTTTAAGAAAAGTAATTACTCTATTTCAAATAACTTTCAAGTCAAACTCCAAATTACCGAGGTATTTTTTAATGAAAATTGTAAGGTTAAGATCATTTTTTTTGTTCGATAAGGCCAAGAGAAAAGTTAGGCATCTGGGAGAATCTGAAGCATCTCAACTAGATTGACACCCAACAGAAGCCCCCATCATCTACCGCCTTTCCAATACGTAATTTATTAAAAAAAAGGAAAAATATTTACAATAAAGGGGGACTAGGCCAAAACCCTCAAAAGTAAAATAAATATATACAGGAAAAACAAGGGACTAAAATAGCTATGAAAATCTATAATTAGGCATCCCATTCCCATCTCTAGCAAAATCCGCCAACAAAGAAGAAGGCAACATAGTGAACCACGTAGTATCAAGCCGGGAATCATTATTACCAATCCCCCGAATGTTCCAAAAAATAATACAGGAAAAATATTCTTAAATAAATGGGTATTAACTTTACACTTTGTTTAGTGCACATATCAATTTAGGTACCTAAATCCTTAAACAAGTAAGTATATTTGCATAATAAACTGGAAAAACCCCTATACATGCAAAGAAACAAATTGCAAGTTTGATTTAATTTGTAAGAGTGACACTTACTTATTATAGGAATCTGGAATTGATCTTTAATATGCTTTTGGAATTCTAATCCATTCATTCCCACCAGATGAAATTCTGTAATAACGAGATCAAACAAGCCTTCATTTTCCCGAAGAGTGATCAAAGCATGACGAGCATCTTTTGCAGTAATAACTGAAACTCAATAACGATTAGAAGAATTATCAGTTTCATTGAAATTTATAAAATTCAATAAATATTAGCCACCATGATATATATTTTTGCATGTAACGAGAAAAAGATTAAAACGAGGCATATTTTTCATTCACACAAAATGTATTCAAAGAGAGTATAGGAATACTCTAACCTAGTTTTTGGACGCAACCATGAATTGTGTGTGTCCCATGCATAAGCTCTTTGTCTATGCAGTGTTTAGACTATAGTATTTGTGGCTCGTACTGTTTTTGAACTCTTACTAGTTTCCAATGGAAGGATTCAAGTTTTCTTATTAAGTGTTGTGTAATGTTGTTCAACACCTTACTATTGGAGTTATATTTCTACCTTGTCAAGTTATTTTGATTTGAGTATCCCTAATACTCCTGTTTAATAAATTTCTTTTACAGGTAAAAAAAATATACATCCCTTATATACGGTGAAAAAAATTATAAAAAGTATTGAGACAATCGAAAGGTCTAAAGGAGAAAATATTTATCGAGCTCGCCTCTGGTATGGTTAATTTTTCTAAGAGTTGTCTTGTGGGGGTTCATGTAGACGACTCTTTTCTTAGGATGGTGAAGGGCTTTCTTCATCTTAGGTTGGGTTGTTTTCCTTTCAAGTATCTAGGGCTCCCGGTAGGAGCGAACCCCCGTTCTGCTAGAACTTGGGATCCGTTAATCAACCTTATTGAGTCTAGGCTTAACTCTTGGACCAATAGATTTGTGAGTCTTGGGGGTAGAGTGGTTTTAATTAATTTTGATTTGAATTTCATCCCCATTTTTTTCTTGTCATTTATGAAAATGTCAGTGAAGGTCTGGAAATAGATTATTTGCCTACAAAGATGTTTTTTTGTGGGGAGGGAATCTAATATCTTGGGTTAGCTGGTCAGACATATGTAAGCCGAAAAGACATGGTGCTTTGGGGGGTAAGAGATCATTGTCTTGTTAACTTGGCCTTGCTTGACAAGTGGAGCTAGAGGATTCTAGCAGAGGGTAATGACTTGTGGTGTAGTATCATGTCAGCCAGGTATGGGTCTGCAGCAACATCTTGTCAATTTTGGATGAGAGGTGAGTCCCTGAAATTTGCTTCGCCTTTGTGGAAATGGGTTTCTTTGCTCGGCTCTAAGTCAGATTCCTATTAAGATTGGTTTACAGAAGGTTTGTCTCGAGTGGTTCGGGATGGCAGGATGATGTCCTTTTAGGGGGATACTTAGTTAGGCCATACCCCCCTTCGGTTGCGTTGCCACATGCTTTTTCAGGTGTTTCATCAACAAACTGAATGCATAGGCTCTATGGGAGATCAGAGTGAAGGTGTTTGGGAGTGGGACCTTCGATGACGTCGACCCTTTTTTTGCTTGGGTAAAGGAGGTGTTGTACGAGTTACTTGCACTGCTTGAAAGAGACCATTTATCAAAGGGAGAGGATTCCTGTTCTTGGTGGCATTCCCTGGACGGGAAGTACTCAATCTGTTCTACCTACGCCACTCTTTCAACTACCTTAATTCAATCGGGTGGTAGATCTGAAGCAGTTGTTGACTCGTTGGATCTGATTTGGCATAGTTGGGCACCCTCTAAAGATCAGCATGGCAGCTTATCCTTAAACGGTCCCCAACTCGTCAAATCTCTTTAAGCGCAGGGTGATTGCTAATCAGGTAACTCTATATGCCCAATTTGTGAGGAGAGCGTGGAATCGACGTATCATCTGTATGTCACTTGTAGAGTAGCATCCAAGGTTTGGTATCGTGTTTGTAGGTGGTTAGGGTGGGAGTGGGTTTTACCTAGGAATCTTCAGGAGTTGCTTCATGGGTTAGTGTCTTTAGGTAGTAGGTGTAGGAGTATTAGGAATTGCCATAGTTTGGCATGCAACTGTGTCGTCCATCTGGAAGGCCCGAAATGACATTATTTTTTATGGTATTTCCCTCGAGGTTGATATTCTGGTTGATAAGATTCAATTTCTTTCTTGGAAGTGGTTCTTTGATAGACACCCTTCACACAACTTTTCTTTTTATGAGTAGAAGGTGGAGTCAATTCTTTGTTGGCACCAATAGTATTCAGTTTTTTGGTGCAAAGCTAGATTTGATATGTGCTTTGGGGATTTGGATGGGGACCAGATTTCAGGTGTTTGTCTAACTCGGGTGGTCCTCCGTTCTTCTATGCCTCTTTGGTTATGGTCTTGGGAGGGACTCACCGAGTGACTGGGTGTTGTTTCTCTATTTTTTTCCCTTTATTTTTTGGTGTTGTAGATGATGTACTTCTTAGTTCTGGATTCTCTAATGTTCTTCTCCGGGTGTTTGCCATGATTTCGTTTATATATATATATATATATATATATATATATATATATTGATATAAAAAAA
>Ga0099826_10004235_pt1 | contig 10009 bp, 6 predicted proteins | sample Mtrugardesep15_FD_76830 | JGI IMG/M metagenome (GOLD analysis project Ga0099826, IMG submission 76830) | Root nodule microbial communities of legume samples collected from California, USA - M. trunc garden sep15 | ecosystem: Host-associated > Plants > Roots > Nodule | place: USA: California...
CGGTGAAACTCAGTAATAAACCTCATAATATCATCCTTCAGCTCTACCCAAAACTCCTTTATAAAACCAAAATTAACCCCATCCGGCCCCGGGCTTTTAAAACTATCGCAGTCCCACACAGCGGCCTTCACTTCCTCCACTGAGAAGGGCTTGATCAGACCCCCTCCCTCAACCAAAGATATTTGACGGAACTGAAGATTCGCCACACCAGGTCAAATTTAAATTATAACTCCGCTTATAACTTTAAGATAAGATAATATAACATCTATATATTTAAACAAAAAAACTTTTTAATTTCCCGTGCTTGGCACGGGTCACTAACTAGTTATATATAATTGAACATTGGTGTAAAATATGTCTTCACTGCATAATTTGAGCATCTGTCCTTCATTTCCCTCCCTTCTTCATCAATGTTCAGTGTTCTGCAGGTAGAATGCCCATCCTTCATCAATGTTAACATCAGTCAAAACAAGCATAAATGCAAATCAAGCTGTGTAAGAAATGAGAATCAATTCAATACTGACTAGATGTTAACATCTGTTGAGTAAGAACTTTACACTTTCAAAATATTTTGCTTTTTTGTTTTCCATGAAAAATAATAGTATTTTGTACGGCTTAAGAATAGGACACATGCGTAAAAGATTATGTTGTTCAGCTTCAATAACATTAGGCAATTAAACTTTAGGGAGAAATTACTTACTGTGTGTGTTGCTTTTCACATTCAGACGATAATCATTTCTAAAAGCATTGACGATAATCATTTCAAATTACTTTTGGTGTTATATCTGTTACAATATTGACTAATGTTGTCAGTCATTTATTCGGATGAACATTTTTGTTCTTCCCTCCTTTTTAGTTAGGTTGTCTTTAGTCTAGACAAACGGAGATCTCTTTGCACAAATTGGCTTCTCAATTCCTCGGGTCTATTTTCATGGAAACCGTTTGATGAAACGAGGCAAAATTCTGTAATTTGTTTGCATTGCATGTTCTTGATCTATATAAATTGCTCGTTGACATGCATAGCATTTTAGATATCAGAGTCTATATCGGCTGGAATACCTGTTTTATTTCCTTCTTAATATAAATCATTTGCCTTTTGGGATGTGTAATGCTTGTGGGTGCACAAGCAGGTGCCGGAGGTTTTTCAATCATTGGATGGAACTAGGATATGAGATTCGGCAGGATACTAGCGTAAAAGTGAGATTTGATGGGTATTATCATAACTGAGTTCATTCTGGGCAATGGTTGCCTACATAGGTATAAGTTCATAACTATGTAGATGAGTAATTTATATGCCCCCTAAGAACACTATTAAGACCTTGCTTGATTCCCTCTCAGAACATTCTCAGTTCACTGTTAAACAGATATCAATGAGCAGAATTATTGCAAGTTGTATGGATAAAGTTTATGATTGTGGATCATAATGTCACAAAAACAGTTGACTGTGTTATCCCAATTCAAAAAAAATAAAAATAACTCCTGCATCATTGTTGTTTTGCATTTTGAAAAAAACAAAAACAAAAATAGAAACTCAACCATATATTTGAAGGCAGGACTCATTCAAAGCATGTTAGACATGTACATCTTCATTTATGACAACATTGAAGGATTCGTTGTAGTTTATTATACGTCATGATTTACCTTTCACATATTACGTGATGTTCACCCTATTTCAATGCATGTGAAGAGCATGGCCATGAGCAGTATAAGATCAACCTGAAGGGTCTTACAACAGAGAAATAACATCCTAGGAGCACATAACACAAAAGAAAAAATTATCATATTAGTCTTAGTTCATTATTTCCGATATAATCTGCACCGAGACACTCATCTGAATACTCTTTTAGCAAATGATTTTTTCTGAGAAGAGCTTGATAATGCTTTCCTACCAGAGCCAAGAGTTGTACTGGCGATTGTTGAGCAGCAATCTTCAGATTTGACAGTGAAAACCCCAGACATTGTCATGTCTGAAAAATGGACGGGATTGGATTGATTCCATTCTAACTGACGGGCAATGAGTTTGTCACAGTTCCAGATGCTGACTGATCTCAAATCACAAGGCCACTTCTCAATTGGCTGAATTTGTGGACATCTCCATAGTTGGAGTTCTATCAAGCTTGGCATATGCTGGTCCATTTTCGGCGGCAGGGACTTGAGCTCCTCACAGTAGTCAATACTCGACAACGTGAGCTTTGGGGCGAAGAAACCTTCTGTTGGAAAGGATACCAACTTTGGACAGTTACTTATGGACAAAGAACGAAGGGAATGAAGAATTGGAGGACGGAGTCTCATTTTCCCTGAAACTGCAAATGCTTCTAGATTTTTACAACCAGAAAAATCCAGGGACTTGAGGTTAGGAAAGATATCTAACAAAAGGATGTCAGTGTTTGGTGGAACAGACATACATGTGCCGGGAATTTTAAGTTCCCACAGTTTTCAATGTTCAGTACCTTCAAAGCTGAAGAAGTTGTTGGAAGTGAAGAAATAAGCTTTTAGCAATCTCTGATGACAAGTAATGTCAAAGATGGAAGGTTAACAGGTAAATCTTGTTTCAATCTAGGACTACTATTTATATGAAGTTCTTTCAGTGCTGCAAATGCTTTGTTAGCCTCATTAGGGTGCTGCCAATCCTCCCCTGCTGACATGTTCTCAATCCTAAGAGTTTCTAGGGAACTAAAGTTCTCAGATACAACAGAAGAACCATTCCCATAAAACTCCGACCCCACGCTCACTAATCCATCAAATTTAGCAATTCGTAGCAATTTTAGAGAATGAAGTTGCCCAAGTGGAGGTAATTTATAACAATATTTGCTACCCTGGAGCTCCATGAACAACATGTTGCAGAAGGAAGAGTCTCCGACCCAATTAGGAAATTCTGTCCCTAGGTAGTTATGTATAGAAAGCTCTTCAAGATTTGTATGGGGCTGTAACCTGTCTAGTATGTCTTTTTCTTGTTGTGAATTGTCAGTATCAGCATTCTCACCCCATTCCAAAATTAACTTTTCCAGAAGTTCCTTTTCATTCAACTTGGCCTTTTCTGAATCCACATAGCTAACATGTTCAATATTGTGAATGAACAGTGATCCATGTAAATCAGATAATTCTCCTAGTTCATCAATGGAAGATCCATATTCTTTTCCTATGAAAAAGTCACTTGGTTTTTGTAGCTTTGTCAATGCACTCAAATGCAATGGCATCCATTTCAAACTCATACAAGTAATATCTAAGTAACGCAGGTTAACTAACCTATGAAAATCTTTAGGAAGTTCTTGTAGGTTAGTACATCCAACTAGCTTCAAAGTTTCCGAATTGTACAGACAACCAATGCTTTCCCGCAATATGTTCATCTTAGCCCCAGACAGATCTAGATACCGAAGATGTATTAGTTCGGTAACTGAATCAGGCAACCCCTTATGATAGATGCCTTCCAAAGATAACACCCTTAAAGACTTGAGCTTGATCAACAAGTCATGTGGAATCTCGTCAATAAAGCTCACAGATTTATCTACCAACCTTAATTCCATGAAGGTTCTTAGGCGAGTAGCTTTGCTCATACCTTCCAATGTACAGCAGGGAATTTATATGCAATCAAATGCAGCAGATATCGAGCACTTTCTTCCACTTCTTCATAATTGCCTTCTATTCTGACAGAAAATTTTCCAGATACAAATTGAGCTAAATCATTTACAAAATGGTGCATTACAAAACACAACTTGTTGCATTTCGATTGCTGAAAAAACGATCTAGACACTAGTTCACTAAAGGTCTCATCTCCAGCTTCTTCAATTCTCTTGTGTCTTCTCAAGGGAAGATAATGATAACTTAATCTCAAAGCTGGGAGAATATTACTCTTATCATCCTGCAAATCCCATATCTCACTGTTTAGTACTTTGTACCATTCCCTTGTATCATCTTTAGATCTCAGAAGTCCTGCAAGTGTCTTCACGGCCAAAGGCAATCCTTTGCACTTTTTAATTATTTGTTTACCAATTTTTCTTAAATTTTGATGAACATTTGAATTTGCATATCCAAACACATGTTTTGCAAACAGCACCCAACAATCATCATCACACAGTTCTGAAAGATAATAAGGCTTAACAGTCTGCATAATTGATGCTACATGAGCAACTCTTGTTGATACAAAAATGGATTCTTCAAAGTTTCCCAGCTAATGTAGTTTTGATTCCATACATCATCTAAAATGAATAAAAACTTTTTCTTTAACAACCTTTTCTTCAAATTTTGTTGGAGTAAATTCAACTCTTCAATACTGCAACTACATGAAGTGATCTCTTCCACTAGGGTTTTTGTAATCTTGAGAACATCAAACTTCTCAGACACGTAAACCCAAGCTTTGAGATCAAATTCCTTCTGCACTCTTTCATCATTGTAAACAAATTGAGCTAAGGTGGTTTTTCCAATCCCCCCCATGCCCACTATGGGAATCACACTTATATTGCATTCACCTTCTGCATGGTCGGAAAATAGCAATTTCATTAAGGCCTCTTTATCATCATCCCTACCATACACATCACTTGATCCCACTACAGATGAAGTTGGTATCTTTGTTGGAATTTTTACTTTAACCATTTGAAGTTGAAGCATATTTTTCTGTTTTATGATCAAGTCTAGTCTTTCAATTATGTCTTGCACTTTCTGTTCAATTTCAGCATCATGCAAATTAACAGAAATAGTAGAGTTTGGGTTTATTATTACCTCACCTATCTTTGCATAAGTACATATCTCATCCATTACATCCAATCATATATATATTGCACACTGTTGAGTGATGGTGACAAAGGACAATAAATAATGTTGTTATAGCATATGAAAGTAAGATGACAAAAGGTAGTACCACTAGTTTTTAAGAGAGAAAAAGGAAATATTGCAATTAAAGTGGATCAGTGAGGTATTAATGGATGATAGTTAATGTTTAATTATTGAACTCCCTAGATAATTCGTTTGATTTTCTGAGTCAAGGTATGTAACACTTATTTAGTCCTAGTACAACAACAGATTCTTCTTCAACAAAGCAAGGTCGGCTACAAAGATCAAACAACGTCATAATGTTATACTCTCCCTCCATCCCACAATAATTGTCGCATTTAACAATTTTACACATTAAAAAATATGATAAAAGTGGAAGAAAGTGAATGATAATTTCACTATTGTATTACTTATGTACATATATAATTGATATATGTAGGAGAGTAACATCCACTTCATTTCTTGTCAAAAATAAAATAAAATCCACTTCAATATTCTTCTGCCTGATAACAGTACAAGAGCTATTTTTTTTCTTTAACAAAATTTACACAAGAATGATAAGACTTGAAGCCTCATGCAGCAGTATAAGACATATGTGAATGTTTCTATCATCTTATTTGTGATGCCGTCATCGACAATAGGTTACCCAGAACCGAAGACTCTCTTGTATCAGTAACAGGCGGTCCAAAAATATCCCAAAAGCGAAGAGTCTCATCTCCCCCAGCTGAAACCACTGTTAAACCATCTGGACTCTGCAAGACATAAGAGCATTAGTGTAACTTGAAAGAAATAATCCCCTTGTTAAAGTTTAAGTGGTTTCATTCATCTTTATATGTTTTAACAAAGTTGAAGTTGATGTCACTTGTTGACAACAATCCCAAGCAGCTATATTAGATGCTCTTGCCAATGAATGACTGTACTCACATTATTACATGCTTTAAAAATTCACATTGGACGATTAATCGTCTCTCGATTTACCACTATACTGGTTTAAGTAATGATGACTTGAAGCATACCTGAGAAAGATGAAGGACTCTAGAAGTATGAGGGTCCAAGCCTCCAACTTTAGTCATAGATGGATATTGCCACAAACACAGTTGGTTGTGTTCTGGACTTGTACTAAAACCATGACCACTTAATATCTCTTTGTAATGTCTATTCCATTGTAATCCACAAACCTGAGCTTTGGTATCTATGCTGCAAATGTTGGTTCCTTTTTGTACATTCCACAACTTAATACATCTATCGTCTGTTCCGCCTCCAGAAGCAAGCACATCTGAATCATAAGGGCACCAATCAAGAGCTTTGACTGCTGCAGTATGGTCTTTAAAACAATGCAAGAAATTCGACGAGTTCATTTTATTTGAGTCCCATATATAAATGTAATTTTCATTGCCACCACTAGCCAATAAATTCCCCCTTTTCGACCATTTTAAACCGCAGATTTCTGCTCTGTGTGTTTTTATCCGCGAAACCTCATTTCTTCTTGCTCTAACTGCACACAAGAACATAATACAGAATTACATTAGGTTACAACATTTTATCAAAAGCTTAATGTATTCGTACATAAAATACATCGAAAAGACTTAAAGAGAAGAACTAAATCTAATTACCATCATGGTTGATTATAGATTTGTCATGGCCTCCAGAAGTTAAAATACGATTATTGTTCCATGATAGAGTTGCTATCCTTTGAGTATGACCTTCAAGATTTCTTACAAGCTTGGAAGTCTCGGCATCCCAGATTTGAAGTTGAGAGTGCAAAAATCCTGTTGCCAAATATTTTGCATCCTCAGACCAGGAAACACTTGTTGGATAATTATTGCCATTGACTTTAAACAACCTAGATACATCAGTAGTAACTGAGTTCCAAAAGTACATTTCTGGTCCCAAAGCAACAGCTAGAATGCTGTTTTTCCCCCAATCCACAAGGTTTGTGTAGTAATCATTTTTTATTTTTGGTGCATCCAATACCCTTGATTCCTTCTGCAAGCACATTTAATCAATTTATCCAATCAGAATACAGAACAAGATTAGGAACATACAACACAAGATTAAAACACTTGCTCATCATTGATCCCTTCTAAGGAATGTGAACAGCATAGAAACAATTATCCTAACAACAGAACAAATAATACACATTTAATTGAAGCATTTCATGATTATAATACACATTTTAAATACGCAGATATGCATTCTATCGCCCAAAATTGACTTAAGAAATGGATTAAATTGTTACTATATTGAAAATGAAACCGTATAAAGATCATTAATATGAACAAAACCTTAGGCAGCCTTCGATGTATACGTTGATTGGAACTGTTTTGAAGTGCTGCAGCATCTTCTTCTCGCAGCTGATCAATATAACGAATAGATTTTTTACTTGATTTTGGACTTCCCCTAAATACCAACATCCGAAATGGTCTCCCTTCTGAATCTAAATTCAGTTTCTCATCCAGTTTCTGTCTATATGCTTCCTGTCAATGTAAAAACGTATGAGTCTAAGATGTTACATTAAAAAGATAAAGCCTCCTGAAATAAGAAAATATTCATAGAAGAATTTTGAAAAAGACAAGTGACATAAAATACTTAGGAATTACTTTTCTTGAACATATTACTTTCTGCGATATCAATCAATTCTAATATTCAAACCAAAATTTTGAAAAAAGGCAAAGTAACAAAAACTACTTCATCAAATCAAGCAAGAATTACTTTTCTTGACTGTATTGAAATAGATCACATTGAAAAAGTGAAGTGGTTTTCATAAAACAAGTGAAAGCCTCACTTTCTATTCTATAAAATGAAAAATGAAAAATTCAAATTATTAAGAAAAAATAAAAAACAAGAATCTCGAAATTAGATAACTTTGTTGAAAGTATTTAAATTCAGCCAGACATAAGAAAGAATTGAAGAAAACGTTGAAAAGTTGATAAAGAAAGAAATATACATACATTGAAGTTTTTATTGTGAATTTTTTTGGTCTTGTTAGTGAGCAAACTGGTGGCTTGATCAAGATTCATCAAACTCCTATTGGGAATGAACCGATCACCCTGTAAAGGGAAAAAAATAAATATAAATGAGAGTGCAATAATGCATGCATGAATATGAAGAAATAATAAGAAAAGAATCATAATAATGGAATAGTAGTATTACTGGGAAATCATAAAGGGTGGGAGGGCTGAGGAGGTGTTTTGGAGAGTACCAATCACGATCAAGATTCCACATTTTGGAGAAGAAGAAGAAGAAGAAGAATTTCTGAAAGAAAGAAAGAAAGAAAGAAGAATATCGAATGGGTTTGGGAACCTTGTTTGGTTTGTTTACCCGCCAACTACTTATATATAACTGTAAGTGGCAACGGTTTGTGTTTTGAACCGTTACTATTTTGCATTCGTATCATTCAAATCTATTGTGAATTTGGCCAAAAATAAAATATTTAATATTTAATGGAATTTGTACAATAAATAAATGTAACCTGTTTTTGAACCGTAGATGAACCGTTACCTCTTTTACTCTTTTATGCTTTAAATGATTTGTTCATTCCTTCTTCTTTTAAGTCCAAATAAGTATCTCATAAGAGACTCTTATTGTAATTGTAAGAGTTCAAGAGACCCTACCCAAATATATTTTGGGTTCAACACCAAGGAGGCCAACTACAAAAAGAAGCAAATTGACTCAATTGTGTAATCCAATACAAAGAAGATTTGAAATGCCCACTTATGCAAAAAGAGATATCTTAATGTCATCTTAGAAAACTAACACTCCAACGTATAAGGGATCTAGAAGTACATGTGTGTTTCTACCATTCAATATATCAATGAACTCATTTAAACCCGATTTAAACTCCCACATCTCTAGTTGTTTAATTACAACACTTGTTTGGTAATGATCCCGGTGATTCACACTATAAATAGGGCATTCATCTTCTAGGTGTGATGATTCATTACTCCATTCACATACTTGTTATCTACTTATACATCACTTTACTTTGGCCCCAAAATATCTTTGTAGGTACGCCCTGTCGCCTGAAGAGTGAACGTACAACAAGAGACGTGAAATCCAAACACTTAACTTACGGTTATCTCTCATTTTATTTTTACTCATTCTTCTAAAAAATCCTAATTTATTTATTTTTGGACAAAAGTTGTGTATCCATACCATATATATATTAGAAATTTTTTGTATAATGCAATGGAGGGGCTTATTTGTACCAAAAAAAAAGAGTAATATGAAACTTTTATGGATAAGACATTAATAAGAGACTTATTTGATCCAAATTAGTGAGGAATTAATTTGGGACGGGATTTTAATTTAAGGGAAACCACGAATGAGACAAAAATAAAATTGCAGCAATTATTTTTTCCCTTTACAAATGGTCATGAATAAGAGATAATATGATCATTACCATTTTATATATTCTTAACATGTATTTGAACGCAATGCAAGACAAGCACAAATGTATTTAATAAAAAGACAAGGATACTTAAAGCACCACACAACATTATTTTACATCAAACAAAAATAGTCATTACAAGTTAACACATACCAACTAAATAAATTCACTATAAGATTCATCTTAGCAATATAGTGAGCATTCACGTAGTGATTTGTGGAACACAAGTTCTGCTATGTTGCAATGCTCCAACATCTACTACGAAGGTATAAAGATGGTGGAAGGAATGGTGTTGAAGATGAAATGAAGGTTGGTGGAGAGGAAACAATAGCCGTAGAAATCAGACCCAGGGCTATAATTTTTATTTTTATTTTTTTAAGGGAAAATATAACATCTATATCGTTCTCACTTTGGTCACATTGAGCAACCCTAAAGGGTAAAGGGACATTAATTTTTTCCACAAAATATATGCACATGGTAGATAAGTACCACAAATTTGTCCTTTAGCACTAGTGCTTTTACAACTTATGACACTCTTTTTGCTCTATCTTAGCAAGCAAAATTCTTTGACAAACTCTTCAAAATGCAAGATCAATGCTACATTCGTCACATATGCCTAATCCTAGTTAAATTAATAAATACATGTGACTGGAGAGTCCAATGTAATCTTAGTCGTTAAATAATAAATACATGTGAGAAATTAAACGTCAAAATAAAGAGAGATAATGTATTTAATGGTTTAAATTTTAAACAGTGGAAAACTGGAGATAGTTTTCATAGGAGGGAATCCACTCCCCTACAACACCTCGAAACATAAATTAAAAATTCCTATTTAATTGACTCTAACTAAAG
>Ga0099826_10004236_pt1 | contig 10008 bp, 3 predicted proteins | sample Mtrugardesep15_FD_76830 | JGI IMG/M metagenome (GOLD analysis project Ga0099826, IMG submission 76830) | Root nodule microbial communities of legume samples collected from California, USA - M. trunc garden sep15 | ecosystem: Host-associated > Plants > Roots > Nodule | place: USA: California...
CTCAATTATACCCTTAAACAACTTTTTCAATAATAAAGATTGTTGTTATGTCATTAAAAAAACAACAAACATTTATATTTTTACTTTTAATCAAAACTAAAATTTCATAAAAAAAATATCGTTCATAATTTTCAAACATTACCGCAATAAAAAAAAAGGAAATACGGGTACAAAGTGCTCGTTTTCGCTAGTTATATATAAACAAAACAACCTCTTTCAACTCTTTTTTTGTCGAAAAACAGACTCTTTTGGTCTGTTTTTTTTTATATTTATACTTACTTTTTTATTATCTCAATTATATCCTTAAATAACTTTTTCTATAATAAAGATTGTTGTTAGTGTCAGTAAAAAAATATTTAGATTATATATTTTTTGTTATATTGTTGGTGTCATTGAAATAAAATAAATAATCATGATTTGTTTGGTTTGTTATAACTTAAAAGCAATAAACATTTATATTTTTAGTTTCAATGCAAATCAAAATTTCATAAAAAAACACTGTTAATCTTTTCACTAGTCATCAATAACATTTTCTCATTGATTGGTCGCTTGATTCTTAATGTTATCTTCTTTTTTTAGGGAAATAGTTCTTAACGTTATCTTTTCTTCATTACTGTATTTTATTTTCTTCTTCAAAGCTCACATAAATATTTATCTCCTTTTGTAGAGGGATGATAGTAAATAAACATTTATAAGGACCAATGTATTTATGGTAATTATAATGTTGATTGATACGACAATATGTATATCAAGAGATTAATATGATAATATTAACGAAACATTTTAATCTTAATGAATATTTTGATTAAAAAGCAGACAATGAAATACTATTTTAAATTTTTTATACATTAAAGAACCGTTATAACTATTAATTGCATATCAAAGGACCAAAATGAATATTACACCTTTATTATATTTTTTAAATTATCTTTATTTTTTAATTTAAATTTCCCAAGTTACCCTTATTTTAATATTTCGTGCAAACAAATAGTTTTGTTACAATTGTGTTTCACATAATCATGTAACTCACGTCATTTGTTGTTAAATTTTTTCGTTTAATCAATTTTTTTTTGTCAAATAATTTAGTGGCTTAAATTGACCTCCATATGATGAATAAATGGAGTATACATGGTTCAAACCCCCTCCCCAAGTTATAATATGCGAGCAAAACTCACGAGTTCGAATATCAACCCCTACTTATAATATGTAGTGATGGGAATAGGCTAGGCTGAGCTAGGCTTTATAAGGCCTGAGCCTGACCTGCCAATTTTTTTGAAGGCCTAAGCCTGGCCTGCGGCCTGTCATAAACTTACTTTCTAGGCCTGAGTCTGACCTTCTGAAAGTCTGATACGACCTGATAGCCTGTTTAAAAGTCTATTTCATATGAACATCTTTATATCAGCAATGTGATCTAAGTTTAAATACATTAACAAACTAATATATCAATTAAATTAAACTTTCTTTTGATAATCAACATGATTTTTAGGAAATTTGATTGTATATTGTATCATATATCAATTATAGTTTATAATAATATATTTAAATATGCGAAAAATGAATGTATACTAATAAGCTTAAATTACTGAATTAACACAATTTTATTTTAATTCAAAGTACAAAATATAATATAATAATAAATAATATTATTCATATTTACTTAAATATGCCAGCTTAATAGGTCTATGAGGCTTTTTGTATGACATGTGGTCTGGTCTATTAAACTAAATAGACTTTTAAAAAAGCCTAAGCCGTTTCTTTTTTTTGTTGGCTTTCGCACCGGTTTCTGACCCACCAAAACCTATGCCTTCTTTGTTTAAGAAAAAAACCTGGCCTGTCGTAGGTTAGGTCATAAACTCCTGTAGGCCGGCCTGACCTGACCTATTTTCATCTCTAATAATATGCAATATCTTTATCAATTGATCAAAACTTACGAGTTCGAACATGGACCCTTACTTATATATGATTTGCAATGTCTTTATCCGTCGAAGTATTCGAGTTAAAATTCTTCCTCTACTCTTTTAAACCAAACATGTGTTTAATCAAAGTATCTCACCTCCTTCCCCTCCATTAAAATATTTTCTTTCCCATTCTCTTTGTTGAACCAAACAGAATTATCCCCACCGAACAGAGAAAGAAAAAGGAGAAAGTTTATGAGTCAATTTTAGTATCTAGGGTTCCAACTCCCAAAATCTCTCTTAATTGGAATCGATTCAATCAGAATTTGGATTCAACGAGGCTCTGAAAATCTGTTCTTAGTAGTAGTAATTCCCAAATTAATTTACAAGAAAATAATTAAAAATGGTGACGGCAAAGAAGGAAATGGTTGTTTACTGCTTCGACACACTCGTTGCTCATTATAATGGCGACCAACCTCCCACTCCTTCCTTCGACGATGGTCAACAGTAATCTCTCTCTTCATATTCCTTTTAATTGTATGAATTCAATGGTTCATGTGTGTATTCTTTTTTTATTACGATGGGTTGTTGTTTAATTAATTTTTGCGATTTTGATGAAATTTCTATTGATTTTTCCTTTTTGTGTATTGTGAGAATAAGGGCAGATCAGCTTATTTATAAGCTGTTTTCAGCTTATTTCCATAAACTCTTCATGATAGAAAGTGATCATGTAGTAATGTTTCCTGTTAATTGAGTACTGGCATATATATTTTTTGGTTCAGGCAGCCTAGCTGTTTGAATTTCACTGTTACGATGAATAAGTGGGGAATATGGGGTTCGAACTTTGGCCCATGCATTCAATCCATTGTCCCTACCACCTGAGCTAAGTTCACAGGGATTGAGTACTTGCTATGTTATGGTTTATGTTTAGACTGTATTTCTGATGTAACTGTTAACTTGATGAGCAGCTGGGTGTTACACCTTGCAAAGCTAAATTTAATTACAAGATATTTTGTTGAATAGTCGGAAGCATCGTAAAGTGTTATAGAGATCTAGAATTTGATTCAACTGTTGGATTAGTGAACTTTGCATTCTACTAACATATTTCTATCAGTGTCTTTCCTTCGACACATGTCTGTCCTTTATGTTGGAAACTTGGAATGAGCATTCATTTTATGCTCTAGTTCTTAAAAGGTTTTATGAACAAAAATATTTGTACTCTGATCAAGTTATAATTTATATTTGAGTACTATAACATTTTTTTGAAGTAATTTTGCTTTGTTGCAGCCCCTTGTTTGTTACTTGGAAGAAAGTGGTAAATGGAGGAGAGCCTCGTCTTCGTGGATGCATTGGTTCTCTAGAAGCACGTGGCTTGATCAATGGCTTCAGAGATTATGCGCTGACTAGGTTTGTTGATGCGTTAATAATTGAAGGACGATTCATTAGAAAGGCACCTTCTTGTAGTGAAATTAATGAACTTGTTTATGATAGGAATTTGGGTGGTATAGGGTTCCCAAGTCCCACATCGAGTATTATGAGATGCTCGGTAGAGTATTTAAGGAGCTTGGTTCTCCCCCCTTGATAGGTAGCTTTTAAGGGAGAGTTCTCCAAGTGATTGCATACTTAGTAATTAGTATCAGAGCCTGGTTGTCAGTTTTTACAAAAGGGCTACCAACAGATGGGCTGACCCTTAAGGCTGAGTAAAGTATCGTAGAGTGCAGCTGCCGGGACGTCGGCTCCCAGTGTATTACAGGGTGCCCAAGTCCCACATCAAATGGTATGAGAGACTAAATGGATCATTTAAGCGGCTTGATTTTTCTCCCTTGATAGTCAACTGTTAAGGGAAGGTCAGGTTCAAATTGCGGGATTACATATAGTTTACCATGAATACCTTTTTATCTAATATACAACTGAACTTTATAGTAGTGAGATATCATGTGCCCTTTTCTCCTGGAAATTTTTCAGGGAAGTGTAATTTAAACACCAGCTTTCTATACTTTATTGCTCTACCTTTGAGTGGCCTCAAATCTGTATATTTCTCACTCGTCCATGTTCCCCTTATCTTGCAGCGCTCTCAGAGACCGCAGATTTCCACCTATAGAGGCTAGGGAACTTCCTCTTTTGGAGTGCACTGTCTCTATTCTTACTGACTATGAAACGGCTAATGATTACCTTGATTGGGAGGTATGTACTAGTTTATTTGATCTGGTTGTTGGACAGAAAATGAATGCAGAAATGTTTTTTTATCCTATAGTAGTCTACCACTTTCCTGTTCAAATTATCTACAGGCCACAGGGTCAATTATTTTCGACTTTATCTTTTACTATTTTATAGGATAAGATGTGTTAAAGGACTGCTATGGTGGCTAAACATCTACAATTGTGGCAGAACATAAAAGCAATCATATCTTCTTCATTTTCAAGAGATTCCTGCCCTCCCATTTATTCTTTTGCAACACCTGGAGATCACATATAACTTGCTTTGCTCTATTCTGTTGGTTTTTTCTTTATATTTCAATTATTTTTTTATTTTTTTAAATAAGACGGGGAGCCTTGTGCAGCAGTTGGAATCATGGAATCAACCTCTTAAAAACGTAAAGTAAGGTTGCCTACCATAAATCCACAATGGACCTGACCCTTATTTGAACCCCAAGTAACATGCTGACTTTTTTAAATTTTAAATATAAACTCGTAAGGTAAGGTTGCTTACTATAGATCCACAATGGACCTGACCCTTATTTGGATTCAAACTACCAAGTTGTCTTATTTAGATTTAAAATATAAACTCTTCCATTTTTACTTTAGATGAAATTTACAATAGGACATTATGGTATCATTTGATCAACATAGCCAACTCCTTTTAATTTATCATAACTTATTTTATTACCTTGTCTGTGAAAACAATCAAAAGCTAATGGTTGAGTGCTCTTAGCCTTTAAGATTTGGAGCCTGTAGTTCTTACTCGAAACACTTTATGTTGAAAAGATAAATTTTGCATTTTTCTAGAAGATTTTTTACCACCAAGTTGAGCAGAGTTTTCTAAATTCTTACAACTTATCTCTTGTTTTCATTATGCGTCTCTTTTTAATCAAACCCACTTGTCATAAAACAAGTAGAATTAAAGTATCATCTATCATGTGATTAATTCACACCAATGTTTATTATTGCAGCATACATTTCATGCTAACTCTAGCATGACTCTTGTCATTTAAATTTAATCCAGATGAAAGTGTTGCCTTGTAGTAAAACAAAATTCACACTCCAAAACATAGATTAACATAACATTTGGATGTGGAAAGTAAGGCTAGATTTAATATCAATCACATGGAGGTAGTCTTTGTTTTGGAGGATTTTATTTGTATACTGCTTTTGAGAATAATCTTACTAAGAACTTTGAGATGGAGGCCGTGAGGTCCGTACTTTAGGAAATGGACAGGAGAAGGCTTCACGGGTTTTGCTTGGGTTTTGTTTTAGATTCTTTATACTGTCTTTTGCACATTAAGATTCTGCTAGTTTCTTTCTTGCAGGTAGGAAAACATGGTATAATTATTGAATTTTCTGATCCTGACTATAACACCAGGCGAAGTGCCACATACCTGCCTGAAGTGGCTGCTCATGAAGGTAACTCATGTTCACCATTGGGTTTAACATTTAGGAAGTGGAGTTGGTAACCAATCCGTACATACAAAGGTGTCATGAGTATTTTGTTTTTAGTTGTAGCAGAAAATTCATTATGAACAAAGAGATAAAATAGATTTGTAAGGAGGATAAAATGTATTAAAAACTGAAAAATAGAAACTATAGCAAAGAACTAAAAAGTCATAAATTCAGAGCAGCCACGCAAACTATATTCACGTGATATCTATAAGATGGTAGCACCTTTGATACATCAAATTTGCAAAACATCAATTAGAAGCCATTGATTCTATCATATCCTATCTCATAGCAAGTTGAGAAGCAGAGGGTAATTCTTGTGTACTCTTGGCTAATGACACTATACCTAATAGTTGAGGTTACTTCTTATAATTAATCAACCAGTTCATACCTACCTGCAAATCTGCAATCCCTGTGTATCTGGACTGGAAGTATGTAGGATATTTTTGAAAAGAGAAAGTATGTAGGATATTTTTTGCCTTGTGGCGCACCCTTCAGTACACTAATGCTCTACCCAAGTGCACAAGGGACTGCATAAAATGCAAAGTGCACATTTCTACAAATTTTTTACATTCATGATTTTGATGATACCTTTATACCGAATCATATATGTTCCAAAGTAGAAATACAGACCTAATAGTGTCCGAAAAGCGCAAACCAATTGTTCCATACAGAAGTAGCTGCCTTATAGTGCAAAAAACAAGTCTACAACAGTTTTTATGGAAGTTATTCGATCTTTTCAGCATCTGTTTACTTACATAACTTTTGCAATAGGTGAATGTTTAAGAGTACATTTTTCCTTTCCTAGTTATAACTATAAATTCACTAGGCTAAATTGCTAGGAAGCGCCACTGCCAGTTTCGAAAAACATGAGGTTTAAAATTTTGATTCTATATACTTTAAGCAATTTTTTGCAACAATTTCTGAAATTGACCTATAGTTGTTTACACGAGTTTCTAGTATTTTGGGATTTATTAAGCAATATTGCAATATCGGTCCTTGCTATTCAGCTGTAAATCTATGTAAAAGAAGAACGATAATTCTGGCAGAGCATATGCTATAGGAAAATAGAACTTAGGAAACAGATGTTAGATTTATGGGAACAGTATGAATTTTCACGAGCTGGGAATGTAATGCACTATGATTAGAGAATTTACGTTGCTAGACAATTCTGAACTTATCAGACCAGACAGGTAGAATATATGCACTGCTCTATATCCTTTATTTGCTGCAAGTCCTCAAAATAATAACACTTTTATAAATAGATTTGATCAATTAAAATATTTAGGATGTTACACTCAGCTTTACTAATTTGTATGCTCTTCCCTATTCCTAATTCTTTGCGGTGAAAAACGGGTGGGTGGGGGAGACCATTGTGCTTCCTGTTCTTATCCATGTTTGCTTGGGTTTCAGGTTGGACTCCATTAGAGGCCATTGATTCTTTGATACGTAAAGCAGGCTGCAACAGTAGAATCACCGATTCACTCAGGAAAAGCATAAAGCTAACCAGATACCAAAGCACCTTATTTACTATGCACTATGGTGAATACGTTTCATACGTGAAAGAGGCAAGAGGTGAAGCTCCATCCATTGTTGGAGTTAAGTTGCCTGGCTAGTCATTTTTCCAGCAATTTCTAATGCTTGCATAACTTTGATGGCAAAAGAAGGAATAGAATTTCCAAAAGAAAAAGAACATGCGAATTTGTTTTCTTAACTAAACTACTGTCAGTGGTGCCTGTTCTTTACATTCTTCAAATTCATTTGATTTTGAAGAAATTAATTATACTGAACTCAGATTCTGTGAACGTACTTTGTAATATTTGCATGTATCAATCAATTCAGTAGCTTGGGAAAGCTACAACATTGTTAAACCATTTGATGTCAGTCTTGTTGGAAATTGGAATTTTAATCTTTCTCTCAGTTGAGATGTCTATAGCTGGTTTTTCAATTTCTCCTGGCAGTGAATCATGAATTCATGATTATTATTAGGTCTTATATGATCATCCGGATTGACAATTAGATAAAGAAGTGCATGATAAATCAAAATGGGGATCACTGGTGTACTTAGACAAATCAATGCACGTGTACTCCGAACCAAATAATAACCATTCAATTGTCGTTTTAAGGGTTATTCTTTCTGAAATCAGTAGCAAGGAATGAATGATTGGTTTTCTTACCACAGTACCGACTTCTAAAATGAATTTATAGACAGTTTTTAGTTTTTACACTACAATAATCACGATTTGTAAAATGTCGTATGTTGTTAAATTAGTTTGTTACTTTTAACTCTTTTAACTTCATGTAAACTTCGCGTAAGTCCCACCGACAGATATGAGTAGAAAATCTAATCATCTGAGTCAACATCGATAGGTTTCTCTTGTTAATTTCACCTTTGTTACTTCCACGGGATCTAAGACCACCGAAAAGTGAATACAGTTGAAAGCACAACAGCTGCTTTTGCTTGTATGTTATTATGTACACCTCTTGTTACTATTATAAGCAAAATACAACTTGTTAGGTTCATCGATACGTTTCTTAGTATTTGTTTTTATTAACGTGAAAATTAGCATGGAGTATTTCTATATGATGAGTGTGGCCACCATCATACGATCATGAAACAGAGCACATTGGTTTTAAAGGCAGATTTATCAAATTGGTCTGTCAGAAAGAAATCATAATCACACTGTCCCTCACTGCCTTGTGTTTTTCTTGTCATTTGTTTGGTTTTGCATGTTTTTGTTTCTCAATGCTAGACTCACACGTATGCTAAACCAGTAGACCATAAAACCATTCCCTTACAGCTATTTAGTGATCTGTGCATGCGAGTTTGTGACACAGCAACGTCAGTGTAGTGGTTAATCTTGATGTATTGTGCACTGTGGTCCTTGTTTGTTTCCATTTATTGGTAGCGCACCGCACATCACCGAATCTTATGAGATTCATTCTTGTTTTTTACTGACAGATGCTATTATTTGTTAATTTGTTAGGGGAAGGAGAGTGTTAGCAGCAGACCTCCCACACAATAATAATAATCTTTCAGTGTTACAATTCAATTTACTTGGCTAGTTGGCTAATCCTATGGGGACCTAGATGCATTTACATTTATAATCTCCCCCCTCTTTTGTAAAATTAAAAGTGGAAATAATGAATTCCTACGATAGTTAACAATGTCTTGAATATTAAAAACTATATAAGTGTGGAATTTATATGTAATTATTATTTCAAAGTTTTGGGTCGAGATGTGGTGAGTGGTAACAGACCGACGGTCTACTTTTTGTGGCCTATCTCATTACTTCAACTCATTAATAATTGTTTCTTTCCATTTGATTTTTTTAGCTTTCTTTCATTGCAATCTTTAACAAGTGATATCAGAGTCAATGATTATGTTCGACGAGTAATAAATAGCTGATAGTTGTTTATGTTTGATAGTTAATTTGCAATGCCATAAACACAACAAATTTTCTGCTTAAGGAAGAATAATCTAAAAGAGAGAAATTTGATCTGCCTAATGACCACAACATATTTTCGGCTTGTTTCTAAAAGAGAGAAATATCCCACCTTACAAACCGATTTTGTAGAATTGAGTAAAGTCCTACGAAAATCGGGTCACTCCGGTCATACTTAGATGACTTGTCCTTGGAGTGAGAAAGAAAGAGTTTCACGTTAGGTGAGATATGATATGAAAATGTGTTTATATAAGCGGGAAAATCTCTCACCTTACAATCAATTTTGCAGGTTGAGTTAGACCCAAACCCAAAATTTAAGAATTATATTAGACACTCCTCACCTGAACCAACCCATTCATACTACTTTGATACAGGACCTGGCTAGACTGCTAAAGAAACAATGGGAGCTCGAGGCCATGTCACTGCTTCTAAACTCAATCCTCTCTCAAGGGTTCCACACACAAAGCCACCATTCACAGTTGGTCAGTTGAAGAAATCCATTCCACCACATTGCTTTGAACGTTCCATCCTCTTCTCATTCTCTTATGTTGTTTTTGACCTTTCAATAGCTTTCCTTCTCTACATTTCCACTACTTACTTCCACTCCCTCCCTAAACCTTTTCCATTAATCCTTTGGCCTATATATTGGGTTCTCCAAGGTTGCATTCTCACTGGTGTTTGGGTCATAGCTCATGAATGTGGTCACCATGCATTTAGTAACTACCAATGGCTTGATGATCTTGTTGGTTTCATACTTCATACTTCACTTCTAGTCCCATATTTCTCATGGAAAATCAGTCATCGCCGACACCATTCGAACACAGGTTCTCTCGAACGCGACGAAGTTTTTGTTCCAAAACCTAAATCAAATGTTGGATGGTATAGCACTAACTCTATCAATACACTAGGAAGAGCTTTAACTCTTCTTATCACACTCACATTAGGATGGCCCTTATACTTAGCCTTCAATGTTTCCGGTAGACCTTACGATCGATTCGCGAGTCACTATCACCC
>Ga0099826_10004238_pt1 | contig 10006 bp, 5 predicted proteins | sample Mtrugardesep15_FD_76830 | JGI IMG/M metagenome (GOLD analysis project Ga0099826, IMG submission 76830) | Root nodule microbial communities of legume samples collected from California, USA - M. trunc garden sep15 | ecosystem: Host-associated > Plants > Roots > Nodule | place: USA: California...
ATATATATATATATATATATATATATATATATATATATATATATATATATATATAAGGAAAGAAAGCAAATCAATTATTTTGGTGGATTGTAAACTTGGTAAAATTATTTTGGTGGATCCTGTTAAACATAAAAAATTATTGGACTTCATGCTTCCTAACATATTATTTATGGTAGCCGAGTTTGCATGAAAATTAGGGTATTCTGTTTATAAATGTATTAAATAAGTGTACAACAACTTGTCAAAAAAAAATATTCTAGAAACAATATGTTAAGTTGCTGCATTGCTGCAGACCTAATAAAATCAATAAATAATAAGGATAAAATTTAAGATATTTATTAAATTTTTGCTTTGAAAAATATTCATGGTTATTAGAGAGAGAAATGAAAAACATATATGACACAAATTTAGAGGCAAAATTTTAGGATAAAATTGTTACAAATCTAATAAGAGATTAGTATAGAAAAAAAATTAAGTTAAAACTTAACAAAATTAATAAATAAGGATGCAAAATTATCTTTAAAAAAAATAATGCAAAGTTTTCATTCACGAACAAAGCTAATGTTTACATGTTACAATTTCAAAAGAACCATTTGAAAAGTCAAAATAAAATTAAAACTCCACATTTTGTGGAATTAGGAGGATGTGGTGTGTCAAATGGTCAAGTAGAGAGTTTGTCTTTCGGCTTTTCTATTATGCTTACTTGTACATGTATAGATGTCAATTTTAGCATTTATTATAATTAAATAATTTTTGTCTTTCTACATATGAGCATATATTAGATGATAAAGACATAACATTATATATGTAGCGGAAAGAGATCGAATCCTAGAATACACACAGTGAATTTCTAATCGGTAGTCTACTTGACAAAATAGTTTTAGTCATCATAATTTTTTGTTATTGGTGAGCTTAAAATATAATTCATTTGTATATGCAGGAATAGTGCAAAATGAAATATAGGACACTCATTCTGAAAATGAGACCTTTGTTAGAGTCTTTGAAAAAGAACATTTAAGATATGCTTGATGTATGAGATTTGAAGTAACACCATCTCAATGTATGTCACTCTAATTTTTGTTGTAAACATTATTCCAACCTTAGATGTCCATTATTTTTTCTATAAAATAGTTAAAGGGTAACAACTAGTATGCACGGCATGGCTGAACCATTTATTTTTTGGTGCTTAAGATATTTCATTTTTTATCATGCAGATCAATCATAGTAAACAAAATCCTCAGCATCAAAGTGAACATGTTTTTTGCGGAGCATCTGTGTCATCGCAAGCGCACAATCACACTTAATCGAAGAGGCTAAGTAATCAGGTTACAAACGTATAATAATAAACATTACTAACTCGATTAAATAGTTACATAAGCACAATCATATGTATTGCACATTTAACTTTATGACACATGCTTGCGCATTTGGCACTTTTATTTCACTCCAACACCTTCTAACTCCGAACACATGTAAAAGAACCTAGTATTATGCTCATTCAAGTGACGGGAACATGTAATTCTTCATATACTCGCTCAATTCGACCACAATCCATATAGGTGATATGCCATAGGACACAAGGGTTGCACGGGATCTGCAGTTCACAGAGAAGAAGTGCCGTTAACCTAAAAGGAAGGTTTTCATCACATGGAAGATTACATAGGGGAGGTTATTGTCATGTTAAAAAAATAGTAGGGGTGTGAGTGGCATTTCTACCTACCTCAGGGGAGGCAATGTAATTTACCCTTACTAATCATCATCATATTATTAACCATTTGCATCTGTTTCTCTTTAGGCGATTAATTACATTGTTTCCAGGTCACAAACTAATAGTCTTTTTGGCCATTTACATTATAGGTTGATAATAAATTCGTAGATGAAAAGTTTTTGAATTCAGATCAATGAGAAAAAGTTGCATCATCTGATCCATTGCAGAAAAATGTTATTTTCAAGAATGACATAAAGCAGAGGATATAAGGTGATTTGAGATGGTAGACCAATAACGGTTGAAGTGAAAATTAATCAAATCAACACTATGTATCTCATAAAGCATAAAATAAAATTATATAAAAATAAAGATATGTTGATGTCTCAAAGCACAAGAGCATTCAATAAACTAAGCCAAACTTAATAACAAAGACAAATTCTAAGGCAACAATAATCTCCTAAACATTATTTTTTTCTAATAGTTATTTTGTTACTTTCGGACCAGCAAACTCTCTTGAATGATGATAGACTTGATTAAGGAGATGGAAACTGCAACTTCGATTGACGCTATCTAAACCAGCCATTACTTTGATGAAATTGAACCCCCGGACGTGTGAACCTTTGGGCCGGATTCCGAGTTTCCAAAAACAAACCTTTACTAACATGTTGGACGGGTTGGAGGATCTGTTCTTTCGGTTTGCAGTAAATAATCGAACACAATCCAATCCAAGACACAAAAAGAGAACCATACAGAAATGCATCTTTGCTCAGTATCATCCCAGGGGCAGATTTGTTGATGGTATTTCTCCATTGAGATAATTTCAATGGAAAAAATCCACTCCCATGTACATCGATTCTCAAGGATTTCAATTGCTGTTTCATCATGTCATTGAAATCATTATCATCCACAAGATTCACCTTCTCGCCATCTTCATCCTCATAGGTCAGACTGAAGTTTGCATTAGCAGTAAAATTGAAAACAGAACATATCTTAGCCCTCAACTCAACCATGTTAAGGTCCATTTGATTGTTCTCATCCACACAAATACCGATGCGCCTGAAGGTGTTTCCATATTTCACCTGTACAAAAATAATAAGTAAATGATACCACAAAACCAATTCCTAACATACCCTAAAGTTCTAAAAAACAATGAAATCGGTCAAGAGTATTTTGTCGCAGTAGGAGTTTCTTGCTGTGCAAGATACAAATGGAATTAAGAAAAACGAGAAAGTGATGCAAAAGTTGTTGTATTGTGTATTCTCATTAAGCTAATGAAAAGTGATTACAACTTATTTATAGAAACTAACATTGTATATGTAACTAACGTGCTAGCTAAGAAGTGCATGCAAAGTGGTAAAAAAAAAAAAGACTATAAAAAAGAGAAACTAATTGAAAGCATAATAATGAAACAAAAATAAGAAAGAAAGTGAAAAATTGAGATCAGAACCTTGATCACCAAAGAAGAAACCATAGCTAAGAAGGATGAAAGGAAGTGTAGCTATTAGACGATAAACACACTCACTCTGTGAAAGCAGAGAGTGGTATATAATGTTCTATTTGGCTTTTCCAACAAGAAATTCTTTTCTCACTTTTAATATTATTTTTTTCTATTGAGTGAAGCAATTTTGGTTCTTATATTTTTCTTTTGTTGGCTTTGCGAACAAGAAAGTTCTTTTCTGTTAATAGTATTACTTCTTGTGTAGGCTAGCGTTTGCAGTAATTAAGCCACTTCAGCTTGGAACATGTCAATTATGTCTATATTTGCACTGGATTTTTTGTTTACATTATTACACCTTTATTTAAATTATTTTATCATTTTTATAATATTATTATTTAAATTTACAATTAAAAAGTTAACTAAAGCCAATAAAATAAGAACAATACACAACAGTTGGGAAAAAAACCCAAAATAATATAAGCAATACTTTTTTAGAGGAATATTGAGCTTTGATGTACTTATTTATTTATTTTACTCTTCATTTGTACCCTTTTATTTAAAATTTTATCATTTTTGTCTAATTCTTAATTTTATCATTTTTATCAATTTCTAATTTAAATCAATTTCAATTTAATAAAAACTTAAGTTTAATTTTGATTCAAATCAAGTCTAATTCTTAAGTCAATCTAAACAAATTATACTTCGAATTTGAATTAATAAAAATGAATATAAATAATATAAGTTTTTACATAATTTCAAGCATAATTTTTGTCAGACATCTATTATCATTTGAGAAAAAAATGGGCAAAACTCTATTGTTAAGATTGATTTGGAGCAAAACTCTATTGTTATATCTATTTATTTTTTCATAGTTGAAGGAAAATGTTACTTGTTTAGGTTTCTATGCTTCTAGCCTTTGTATGGCCTTCCTTTCTTTGTCCCACCTTATAAATTAAACCTTGGCCATATTACAATCTTAATAGTCCTAACTATTTTCGGCATGTTTTTTAATTTAACAGTGGAACTTTGGTCAATCTACAAACTTATGGTGTGTTTTCTTGGGAAATATGAGTTTTATATTCCATTTACCTTCAAACACTTGAGAGTGATGAGTTGTGTGATACAAATCTTTCAAAGGTTTGATTGCATGAAACTTGAGTCTCTAATTGGGCATTCGTTTGATACTTCCTTAAAATTGAAAATAATGTTGTCTAAGTTACCTTGTTAAAAAAAAATGTTGTCTAAGTTACTTTTGTTCTTGGTGTCTGACTTGGTTGCGCTCTTTGTTCTTGGTTTTTACCTTTGAATCAGACTTTGCTTTAGTAAAAGCAAAGGTATTTCCTCATATATGCAGAATTGTATTTCCTTTTTAATAGGATGATTATATGTAACTAAGTTCATAGTAAAGGCAATGGTGGATCTTTTACCGAGATTTAATTATATTGGACCGACCATAATCCAATCTCATATTTCAATCAATATTTAGTTATGAGTGGGTTGGTTCTTAATGCTTTCTCTAACTGATTTGAAGAAAGAAAGGGATTTCAAGCACCAAAACAGGCAGCAGTGAAGCATCAACAACGACATAGTTCTCAAGATCGAACTGTGCCATTTCATTGGTCTTAACATCACTCCGGGATGGGGAATCAGATTTTTCCGTGGTGATTCTCAGGTTTTCCTGTTGGTCAACTCCAAATATAAGAGGTACTTCCACAACAGGTTGAAGCCTTCAAATCTTACCTGGACTGCCATGTATAGGAAACAATAAGAAGGACATTGCCCAAGAAGTTGTGGCAAAGAGGCGTAGAGCTACCAAAAAGTCTTACTCAAGGTCTATTGTTGGTGCTACTTTGGAATTGATCCAGAAGAAATGATCAGAGAAGCCAGAGGTTTGGGATGCTGCTAGTGAAGCTGTATTTTGTGAAGTTAAAGAGAGGGTGGAGAAATGTAATTAATTGTTGTAAGTGAAATCGATTTTCATAAATTGATCTGTAATTTATTTTTCGCTTTCTCTCACATGTTTCTATATATTATATAGAAACACTTTATATTTCATATTATATATAATACAGGATTAAGTAATAGGATCTCTAACTGAAATCCCTAGGGATGAGACACTGCTTTTGCAAACACTAACAACTCGCACTTTAGATAACATGCATGGATTCTGGTAGGTTTTTTTCTTCCATCTAAATTTTCTCTAAATTGTATCCAAGCAGAAAGCAGTACATGTTAATAAATTTGTAGAAGAATAGTTTTAGTTCAGATCAATGTGAAAATGTTGCTTCATCTTATCCATTGACATAACGAAAACAAATTCACACGGATATAACGCAGAGGGTATAAGTTGAGATGGTAGAACAGGTGATAAAAAGAGTAAAAAGAGGGAAACACGCAACTTAAGTAACCTTGTATTCCTTTTAGTCTATCTTTGCTCAGAAGCATAAAAACATAGCTAAACGACAGTTACTTCAAACAAGGCTCGGTGAACATCTGATCAATCAACAACATGTATCTAATCGCATAAAGCGACATAAAATAAAATAATATAAAAACAAAGATATGTTGATGTGTCAAAGCACAAAACAACCAATAAACTATCCAAACCTAAAAACCAAGACAAATTCGAAGGAACAAATAACCTGATAAACACTCATAAACTGCAACTCATTTTTGTTAAACTTGACGAACCCTAACTAAACCAACCTTTTCTAACGGGTGGGGGAGGGGGAGGGAATGGGGATTGGACGACTTGGACGTTTGAGTTAGCGAAGATAATCGCTGATAACAACCCAACCCAAGCCACAAAAGCAGAACCATAATATATTGCTTCTTCCTTCTGCATTAGTTTGCAGACAGATTTATGGATCATATTTCTCCATTGAGATAATTCCAATGGCAAGATTCCATTCTCGCGAACATAAATTCTCCAGAATTTGTATTGCTGTCTCATCAGGTCATTCAAATCATTATCATCGACAAGATTCACCATCTCGGCATCTTCATCAACATAGCTCAGAGTGAAATTTGCCTCATCAGTAAAATCAAAAATAGACCTTATCTTAGCCCTCAAACCAGCCATATTGAGATCAATCTGATTATTGTCATCCACAGAAACGTTGAAACGCCTGTAGGCATCTCCAAATCTCACCTGAACAGAAATACAAAATAAATGACACGATACCAAGAATCCAATTCCTACCATATAAAAAACAAATAAATAAATAATTGAGTGACCCAATTAGAACCTCTTCATTCTTAACCCCTCTGTCTCACAATTTTTACTGAAAAAACCATGCCTTGATCAGATCGACTTACATCGCAAGTTCTAATATATAACCTACTCAAACCAATTACATGGCCAATTAACAAGTGAAATTAGCCCGACCATATAGCCTTGCTTCTAGTGACTTTCTCAAGGGTGTGTAGTGAGAAGATCATATAGGGTATACATCTTTATCTAAACACTAAGGTGTGTTTGAATAGAATGATATGGTATTCCATTGTTTGGACATTTTAAAAACTGATAGAATGATAAGGAAAGTGATGCTATCCTTATTGGCACAATCAAAATCATCTTCAATGGAATGAGACCTTTGTTTCATTCCTCTTCATTAGATGATTAGATACCCTAAATTTCTAAAAGAAAAATGAAACAGGTCAGGGGTACTGGCGCAGCAGAAGTTTCTTGCTGTGCAAGATACCAAGGAAGTTTCTCGTTGTCCTAATCGATGAAGCATGAAAACAAACATGAACATCAGATGTGACACAAATATTCACAGGTCGACATCAATAATAATTTTGAGCGAATGACATAATTTAATGTAATCACGAGTCGGAGTCGGTGTCGGTACTCTAAAGTAGCTAATAATTTCAAAACACAATCTAAAATATTTTGGTATGCAATCTAATATATTTTGGTGCACAATCTGAAATATATTTTGGTACATAATATAATATATTTTGATACTCAATTGATAATACCATAATTGATTGATTTCAATATTAAAAGAGTGGTCTGATTTCTACAGTGCAGTAGTTAACCGCACCGTTGTACTTGAGCTTGTTTTATCCTGGATGTTGTGTGGTTGATAGTCTGTTTTGCACAATTTTAGACAGTGTCACAAACGTCTTAAAACATCGATCTGGTCGTGACTCAATCCAATAACAACTTTGGTAGATATTTTTTTTTCATAATATAATTTGAAAATTCAAATACATCAGCTTGACAATACAAAAACAACAGTATATGAAGGGACATGGAATTTTGGGCTGACTTTTCATTATCACAATTATATTTTTAAACAAATTTTCTTGTAATAATGTTTATTATTAATCTTATTAAAAAATATAAGAATTTATATGACATTTTTTACATTGAAGTAGATAAATATAGTTTGCTGGTTTTTTTATGATTTTAAAATCACAAATTTAAATAAAAAAAAGAACGTTGTTCATAATATAAGGACGGACACTCACCAACCAATATAAGGAATATTATGTTTCGGTGTAATTTTTTTCTTGGTTTTTTCTAGATTACTTTCAAAAAACCATGGATAGTTTATCGACCAACCAATACAAGAGTAATTTATTAGTATGGTCAAAATAATTTGTGGATACCACTGAAAAAAACGTTCATGTGGGTATGTTTATTGGTTGGATAAATCACCCATCATTGTTCCATATTTTACCTTCATTTTAAACACTTATATTTATATATATTTATTCTTCATTTCATACGTCGAATTAGCTAGTATAAACTTCATGATTTTTTTAATTCATACAAACAAATTCTATGCCAGTTATTCTAGCCTTAGCTACCAAACCATAATCTTTGGAGTACCTTAATTGCACCTCATTGTTCAATATAGTTACATTTAATTATTCATATATATGTGCTTATTCAAGATTATTCAAGATTACACCCTCATCATCATGGATGGCTCTTCTTGCTCTCTCATTGCTATTTTCCAATTACCTTCTGGTTGGATTTTTTATTTTTTTTTATCTACTCTACACAACTATATTATTATATATATGGTAGTTTTTTTTTTTCTTCTCAATTTTCTATGTAAGTATCAAAGCAGAATGTTTGTAAATTAGTAGAAGAATGGTTTCTGAGTTCAGATCAAAGTGAAAAGGTTGCATCATCTGATCCTTTGGGAAAAAAATGTCGTTTTCAGGACAACGGCAAAAGAAAAGAAACAGTTCAAGACTGGCATAAATATTATGATCATCACATCAGCAGTATCAAGTGATTACCTACTTCAAAGAAGGCTTAATCAACAATTATGAAATCAACACATGTATCTCATAAAGCATAAAATAAAAACAATTGCCGAGTCAAAGCACAAAAACATCCAATTAACTAACTATCCAAACATAAAAACTAAGACAAATTCAAAGGAACCAATAAGCTGCTAAACACTTATTTGTGTAATAGTTCTTTATTGATACTTTGAGACCATCACACTCTCTTGAGGATAGATGATAGACTTAACAAGGAGGTTCGAAACTGCAACTCATTTTTTATAAACCTGATAGATCCTATCTAAACCAAGCTTTCCTAACTGCGGGTTGGGCGAAAGGATGGCTAGACAACCGATATTTACTAACGGCTTTGGACGGGTTGGATGGATCAGACATTTGATTTACTAAACATAATCGCTGAACACATCTCGACCACAGCTCTAGAACAAAAATATAAATAAGTTATATTCCAGGCATATCTAATGATCTTTTTTCTTAGAGATAATCCATTGTCATGTACTTCAATTCTCAAGAATTCTAATTGCAGCCTCATAATGTCATGCAAATCATCATCATCCATAAGATTCACCAAGTCACCCTCTTCATCAACATATCTCAGACTGAAATTTGCATCCGCATTAAAATTGAAATAAGACCGTATCTTAGCCCTCAACCCAACCATGTCAAGATTCATTTGATTATTCACATCCACACGAACATTGAAGTGCATGACGGTATTTCCAAATTTCACCTGCACAGATATAATAAGTGATATGATATGAAGTCCAGAAACAAACATGATATTTTTTAGGCTAATATGTATATATTTATTTTCCCTCTATTTTATCTAACTTAATGCACTTTTAGTTTCTATACTTTACTTTGAATGGATTTTAGTCACCATTCCCAAAATTCACTATTTTTGGGAACGAAAATCAACCCTTTATTGAGGTTAAAAATTTGGGTTAGAACTTGGAACCAAGATTGCAAAGATGTGTAAAAATTAGAGAGAGAAAAAAAAATCTCAATTTTAAAATGAGAATTAAAATATAGTTTTAGTTAAAATAAGGAACAAAAGTGCATAATTTGACGAAGTGATATCCAAATTCAGTTTCATGAAACCCACGTTTTAGGGAAAAAGCAAATAATTGATATGGAAACCTTAACTAACATGCAATGTATCACTTGCGATTCAATTGACACAGTTCCATGAGTATTCCTATTAGGGTTTGCAATTGTTTTTTTTGAACAATTTAGGGTTGGCAATTGTATCCATTATTCTACAATAAATTAGTTAATTGACTAAACTAAGTTTTACACGGGTTGTAATAAGAATATCAATAACATACATCAGACGCAAAAAAAAAAACAAAATTAATAATCATTTCCACCATGAAATAATTAGCTAATTGACTAAAAGCAGTGCGTGCATGACGTAGCAAAAACAACTTTATAAAAAAGAAAAACGAATTGAAAGCAAAATAATAAAACGTAAATTAGAAAGAAAGGGGAAAATTGAGATCGGAACCTTAATCAGCAAAGAAGAAGCCATAGCTATGAAGGACGAAAGGAAGTGTCGCAATTAGGCAATAAACATACTCAGCATATAT
>Ga0099826_10004240_pt1 | contig 10005 bp, 7 predicted proteins | sample Mtrugardesep15_FD_76830 | JGI IMG/M metagenome (GOLD analysis project Ga0099826, IMG submission 76830) | Root nodule microbial communities of legume samples collected from California, USA - M. trunc garden sep15 | ecosystem: Host-associated > Plants > Roots > Nodule | place: USA: California...
AAAAAAAAGAGTACAAGATAGAAAATGGGGACATAACCAAAACCTTTTCAAAAGTTGACAAACCTATAGTTAGGTAAACTTTATTTGTTCCTAAAGTACTCGGGTCTAATTGAATTGGGGATATCAGTCCACCAGATTTTTCTACTATAAGAGGTTTGAAGTAATTGAGGTGATCCATTCACACCTTTTCTATTCTTAATCGTTGTGGATGGGTTGACATGCTTAACAAATAAACCGAGATAGATTAGGTTGTTTAGATGTTTGTAGGCAAATCCAAGTTTTAATATAAACTTACTATTTTGAATTTTTAACATATGCAAAAATTGCACATGATAAAAAAAAAAAATCTTTATATTTATATTCCTAAAACTTTAATACTAAAAGATGGAGATGATTTTGACTCCTATAACTTATCTTGCAAGTTTTGGCTAAGTACCTCAGTTGTACTCCCATTAATGTCATTTTGCTTATTCAAGTTACAATTTTTACTAGCATGTCAAAGTGTTCTTAGGGTATAGTCATTACACACGTTTCGATGAGGCAAAATGAGATAAAGGAGGAAGAAATGTTGATGGGTCAACTATTGGAAGAAGCCTTATAAGTGCTACAAGCCATGCGTCACACTATCAAAAGAAAAAAAATTAAGGGGTCAACTATTGTCCATGACGCGACTTGTAGAAATACTTTTATAGTTTCAAAATGTTTATTTAAAGGAATTTGCTAGGATACACCCACTAATTTTTATGAAGGCGTGTTTTTGCAAGATATAATGAAAAAGTTGTTAAATACATCTTGAGGTGAATGTTGCTAAAACACTTATTCTAAAAAAATAAGTGGGTGTAAGTTAGCATTTGCTAAAATAGACCCACTTATTTTTTTTTATTTTTTTAACGAACACCCACTTATTTTTTAAAAGGAGTGATTTAGACATGTCACAATTAAAAAGTAGCTAAATACATCCAAAGGTAAATGTTGCTAAAATACACCTTCACAAAAACTAGTGCATGTATCATAGCAAATCCCATATTTAAAATGTATATGAATTAATACTGTAAACTGTAACTAATAATTGAAGACTAAAATAATTTTATAATTTAAAAAATATATAAAAATTAATAAAATAAAGAAGAAAGGTGTTGCAAGATGTTATAAAAAAAAAAAGATAGTAGAAATTTAGTGAAGTCGAATTGGAAAAGAGATATCTAGGAAAATAATAAAAAATTAGGAAGGGTAGTTATGCACATAAATGCATATGGATATTTTTTATTTTTTAAATATATATTTAAATAATAAAATTCAAAAGTAAGGTATACAACTTTGAATAATTTTCCTCTAAAAAAACTTTGAATAATTTTGAAGTATAATAAAATATTATGTTACAACTTAGGTTGTAGCTAGGGACTTTGCAATATATATTTAAAGATTGTGGTTGGTTCAAACTTGGATTCTTTATTTATTTACTTTAGAGATAAAATTTTAACTACTAGACTACTTGATCCAAAAAAGTCGAGTAAAATAATTTAATAATATAATATATGTTAATTTTCATACATTGTTGATTGTAAAATGTTTAGCACAATTGACAAATCACAATTGAACATATGCATGTCTTTTAAAGCGAAAGATGATGCATTATGCACCATCGGATACTAAAATTAAAAAAAAAAACAAGAGTACGAGATAGAAAAGGGGGACATAACAAAACCATTTCAAAAGTTAACAAGCCTATAGTTAGGTAAACCTATTTATTCCTAATGTACTCAGGTCTAATTTGATTGAGAATATATTCCACTAGATTTTTCTACTATAAGAGGTTTGAGGTAATTAAAGTGATCCATTCACCCCTTTTCTATTCTTAATCGTTGGGGATGAGTTGACATGCTTAACACATAAAACGATAGAGGTTAGATTGTTGAGATGTTTGTAAGTAAATTTAAGTCTTAATACAAACTTATTATTTTGAAATTTTTAATATATGCAAAATTGCATATGAAAAAAAAAACCTTGTATTTATATTCCTTTTTTTAAAAGATCTTGTATTTATATTCTTCAAACTTTAATAATGAAAAAAAAAAAGGGAGAATATAAAAAATAGAGATGACTTTGACTCCTATAACTTATCTTGAAAATCTTGGCTAAATACCTCAGTTGTACTCTCATTAATATCGTTTTGCTTATTAAAAACAATGGTGTTTGATTAATATTTATAATATTTTAAAAGAAATAGGAAATTAATTCGTCCGTCTATTTTTCAGGACTCACTAAAAAATTAAAATTATGAGCATTAAAAAAATTGTTAGAGTACCCTAAAAAAAAAAATTGTTAGAGTATTAAATTTCTCTCAACTGTTTGTACTATGACTAAATTACCCTTTATGTATAGATATATTCAGTGTTATAATTTAAGACAAATTGATATTATTAATACATTATATATTTGTAAAAGAGTAACAAATGGAACTACAAATTTGTATAGTCTTATATTTAAAGACAATTTTTATTTTATAAATAGTCTTATATTTAATGACGGAGAGATTATTTATCTTTTGAAAGTCTCTTTTATGCACACACTAATAAAATCTTAGAACCTTTAACAAACGTATGAATATATATTGGAGAACACTAACCAGTGCCCCCGAGGCATTGGATAAGCAACCGAAACATGTAAATTTTTATAAAAAAGTAGTGTAATTATTACTTCATTAAATATAAAAACTTACATTTTCAAGACAAAAATTTTATTTAACGATTTATTATGACTTTATGTTGTTTTCCTTTTTTACATGCCATTTTTTAACTTCTTATCCATGCTTAGACAACCCATAAATTTTATTACATTAAATACCACTATTTATTTTCTAAGGAAAATACCAAAATTTCTATTTTTCTTATAATATTTGAACATGTGTTATTTTATTTATTCTTTTTTTCCCTTTACCATAAATGTTTTTGGGTAAAAGGGATAAAGGAAAAAAAAAATGAAACAGAAAGGCTGGAACAAAAGAAAAAAGAAAACAGGTTAGACAGACCTACAAATAATCTCTTAGGAAGAAGGTTCCCCAAGCGTCGTTTCTAAGTAGATCACTCATTTCCTCAGGCGCAGAAGGTGGATAGACAACGCAGAATCTAAAGAAGCTTCTAGCTTAGCCAAAAATTCAACGCATTGGTTACTATCCCGCAGAGTGTGAAATGTGGTATTTCATGGTTGGACCGGTAATGAGATTTAAGCAGAGAATGGAATTCGTATAACACAAAAAATCAGGAGTATCCATGTCTTGAGCCAACAGTAAACCATGGTTTCCACACCTCGGCAGACTGAGTGCAATCCTGAATTGGAGAAAAGTTTCGTCATGGTTTCCACACCTAGGACAAATAGCATAAGGCGCCATATTTCTATGGTGGAGAAGAGAAAGAGTAGGAACAACATCATGAGAAGCAAGCCAAACAAGGAACTTATATTTTTACGGAATAGTTAGCTTCCAAATCCAAGACCAAGATTGAGATAGATTAATATTTGTGACCGGTTCAACATGAAAAAGAAGGCAATTGTATCAAATTTTGGTTGAATAGACCCCATTCTCGTTATATGATCAAATAAACACATCTTCGATAGAATTATTGAAGCAGAATTAAATGTTGTTGATAGCCTCAAAAATTTCACGAGGGAGATGAGTGTAGAGATCTTGCAAGTGAGGAGAGGGTATGTTGATAACATCCTTTACACTGAGGTGGAAGTCATGTATGTCGATGAAAGAGACAAGAGATCCAAGGTAGCCTAGGCCACTCTAGTTAGTGAACCAAAATAAGGAAGAACCACTTCCAGGGTGCCATTTGTAACCATCTTTAAGCATATTTTTAGTACGAATTATGGTGACCAAGTAGGGGAGCTGTTGTTAAGGGCTATTGCTTGAAGCATACAATGATTCACATAATACTTGTCCGACAGGAGGTGAACCCATAATTTGTTGGAGGATTGCACCAAGTCTCAAACGAGTATTCCAAGAAGGCAAATATTTGTCTCTCTAGTTGATCTAATCCCTAGGCCGCCAAGGTGCTTTGCCTAGAAATTTTTCACGAACCTACCAAATGGATACCTTTGTTGTTTAAGTCCTTCCAAATGAAGTTGCGGGTTGTTTTGTCAATTCTATCACAAATGCCTTGGGGAAGTCAATTAATCTGCATGTAGTAAGAAGGAATGGTTGATAAAACAGATGAAGCAAGCCCCAATCTACCTGGTTTATAGAGAAGTCTATTCTTCCAAGTCGCAAGTCTGGTTTGCATTTTCTCAATGATGAAACTGAAATCATTTTTCTTAGGCCGACCTATGAGAATAGGAAAACCCAAATACTTATCCAGGGATGTCGTGCATATGATGTCGGAGATAGCAGTGAGATTATTAATTTTTTCTTGGGGAGTGCCTGGAGAATAAAAGGCTATAGACTTGGAAAGATTGGTCTTCAATCTGGAAGAGGACACCATCTGCAAATAGGAGGTGAGATAAAATGAACTCGTGTTAGAGATATGGATAGGCTCCCGGTTACCATGATAAACAACATTGTTAATAGTAATAGATAACTTCTCCATGTAGAGGATGAACATGGGAGGAGAGAACGGATCATCCTGTCTGAGACCATGAGAGAGCTTAAAGGGGGCATTTTGTTACCATTCCAAAGGATAGAAAAAGTAGATGAGAAAACACAATGCATGATGAGCTTGATGGTGATGTCTGGGAAACCAAAGTCTTGGAGACAAGAATGGAGGAAGTCCTAATTAACATTATAGAAAGCTTTCTCCAAATCAATTTTGAAAGCCACATAACCTTTCTTCTTTTTGGACCTGCGCATAAAATGAAATAATTCCTGCAAAACAATGACATTGTTAGTTGTGCCCCTACCAGGCAAAAAACTGTTTTGATAGGGCCCAACAATAGTATCAAGGATGGGTCTGAGGTGGTGAACAAGGACTTTGGTGATATTTTTGTAAATGATGTTACAAAGGTTGATTGGCCTAAAGTCTTTGTAGGTAGTAGGGGGTTCAGTTTTAAAGATAAGGGATATAGGGGTGTCTGAGGTGGTTGGGTCAAAATGGCCAGTTTTAAAGGCTATGTGGACAAGCTTGAAGGTGTCATCTCCTACAATGTGCTAATATTGTTTAAAAAAGATACATTGAAACCCATCTAAACGAGAGGCTTTGAAAGACTTTATAAAGTTGAGGGCATCCGCCACCTCAATTTTAGATATAGGGTGAGTGAGGGAGTTTTGTCCGTTTCGTTCAAGATGAAGTGGAAAATTGTTGTTGACACATATGCAACGGCTGAAAAACACATGTAAATTACTCAAATGCCTCTCAGCAGTTAACTGCCGAATTATGAAACCGGCTGTAGTTTGAGGAAAACTTTGACAATAAACTACCGAGGAAAACTTCGGCAATTAACTGCCGAGGAAACCTCAAACATGTTTTTTTTGTTGACAAAAACCATAAATTGTCATTATTAATATTTATTGACTTTGAATGTTTCAATCATTATTTTGGTACGTTTCAAACAATTGCAGTATTATAGTTATGCAAAATAATGACAATTTATGGTTTTTGTCAAAAAGAAAAACAGGTTTGAGGTTTCCTTGGCAGTTAACTGCCGAAGTTTTCCTCAGTAGTTAACTGCATCCGATTCGAGGGCTGAGTAATTTACATGTGTTTTTCAACCTTTGCATATGTGTCAACGTCAATTTTTGATAAAGTGGTGTCCTTCATGGTAGGTATGACTATGGTAAAGGTGGTTGGTTAAAGATTCTTTACCATAATGTTTAATGTAAATTAAATAACTTTTTTAAAAGAAAAATTTAAATAAAATAATCGAAATCAAATGATTAATAAACTCAATAAAATTATGGCTTAATTGCACTTTTGGACCCCTATCTTTTCAAAAGTTGCGGTTGTGGACCCCTAACTAATTTAAATACAAAACAGCCCCCTATGTTTTGATTCTTTGGCAGTTTTGGACCCCTAGTCCATTGTTGACTCGGTCAACGCTGACGTGGCACCCTAAGTGAGGTGTCACGTGTCAATTTTTTTTATTTTTTTTGTCTTGGGGGTCCAAAACTATTAAAGAATCAAAACATAGGGGGTTGTTTTGTATTTAAATTAGTTAGAGGTCCATAACCGCAACTTTTAGAAAGATAGGGGTCCAAAAGTACAATTAAGCCTAAAATTATTGATGAACTGTTTTTTTGAAAACTTACTTTCAATAAATGTTGTCTTTCACTTGGAACATTCTGGTTGGAGATAATTTACAAGATACTCTAACTCTAAATCTTTGGTGGAATAAGTGAATGGAAGAACGCGATGTTAACACACACACAGATTCAAAGGGATTGGAAGATTCATTACAAAACCTAATTCACATTCATCATCACAAATCTCTCATTCTCACCAATCAAACCGGTCTCTTTCCCTTTTCATCTCTCAAAAAAATTCAATCTTTCTTCCATTCCCATTTCTCATATCAACAAAATCTTCAATTTTTTCATCTGGGTATTTGCAGAAAAAGCCAAGAAAGATGCAATAAGAAAAGCAGAACGCGTTTCGGATCTGTTAGTGGAAGCAGTGAATGGTGGTGTTCAAGATTCCTTTATTTATCAGAAGAGAATTGAGCTTGAAATTCGTGCTCTCGCTGTTACTATTGCGAGATTTGTGAAACAAACGGATCAGTGGCTTAATGCTACTCATTCTCTTAACACTGCTCTCAAGGTACCAAATTGCTTTCATTTTTGTGTATTTTGTGATTTTTTTCGTTGTTTTCTTAATTGCATTCATTATTGTGTTCAACATTGAGCTAAACAAGTTGCTTGGTGAAAAATAACGGATAACTGATAAGTTAGTTTATAGCGGATGAAGTAACAGGTGATAGTTGATTAGTGAATAAGCTAGCTGATTGAATTTGTAGTGTTTGGTAAAATGAACGGTTCAACTTTCTAAAGATTTATTTTTTAGTTAATGATAAGCTATGCACTACTTGAATTAGCTTATCAAAATCCGCTATAAGCTGATAAACGATTACAAAACGGGTCTGTTTTAGTCAAATGAGCTTACAAGACATAGGCTATAAGCTCAAAAACATGGACTCCAAACCCAACTTGTTAAGTGACACGTGACTTTCAAGTTTCAACATATCCCCTCATCAGGCTTACAACCGGATATTTGGGAGTGAGTAGCTCAATAGGGGTAGTACTATCTTAAAATTTTGTATAACATCATGATATAACTTTTTAGAATATTATACATGATATTACAGCTTGATACAGGATAATTAAAATAAATGTCGAATTAAAGGGAGAATTATATTTGCCTTAACATACTTGCAATGTACAATTCTAGACTTCTAGAAATTTATGTCAGGATGTTATATTTTGGTTGGGTCTAACTCAACTCTACATAACCGACTTGTAAAGTGAGGGATGTATCTCGTTTATAAACATATTTTCAGGTTGTATCTCATTCTATGTAGAACTCTCAACATATTTCAGTAATGTTCTAGGATAATAGTTGTGTGTGTGGATAAACTAATGTGCTGGCTTAGTCAAAACAAGCTTTTAAATAGCTGCCGTGATAACAATAAGGGTTGTGATTTTTGACATTGTGGAGAATCACAGTGAAATTGTGTCGAATGCAGCCTCAATTGCGGTCACGACAACATCAAAAAATCATTATGTCATAGCACATATTGTGTTTGTGAACCGTTTTTTTAAAGCCCTGAATGGAAGTATGTTAGGTCTGAGAATGTGTAAAGACACATTCTTTAGTGAGAGGTCACTACTTAGATCCCTTCTCCAAAAGAAATTCCCAGAGGAGAGGTTCTACCACAGTTGCTTTGTTGGCTTAGAACATGAACATGATTGCTTCTGGTTGGAGAATACATGTGAATTTCATCTAAAAGATAGTTGTGTGGTTCGAAAAGAAAATGTAACAAAAACAATTTTGGTTGTGATTGTTGCTTTGTGACTTTTGGGTTACTATACATGTGAATACATGTACATGTGAGTCCACTATTTCTTCCACTTTTGACATCTTTGAGGAGAATATGCTCTCGTTTCGGGCCTTCCAAATCAACCATATTGTTGTGTGCCAAATCAATAGTAATCCCTTGACGGTCTTCTTATTTGATAGGAAAAAACAACTTTCTTGAAGGATAAAAATGTCCCGCGTTGATATCGTTGACACCCTTAGCCATTTAAAGATCTCATACCAAAGAGAGCTTGCAAACTTAGATTTTGCAAGAAGGTGATCCTCCGATTCCCTGACCTCCGGACACCAAAGACAATGCGGTTCACTCCTCGACCTCAAACACCCCACGCCTACGTAGATTCCTTCTTGTTGGCAAGCGATTTAAGAGCAATTGCCACGAGAGCACAACCACTTTAGATAAAGCATAACTCTCCCATAACTTCCCTCTCACTGAATCAAGTGAAGAAAGCGGTGAAAACTACTCAATTAAGAGGATAAAGAAATGAGTTAACCGTGAACATACCTCTGCCATTTATCCAACAACACCACCCATCCTCTATTTACCATAGACGAACTGGTTGGAGTATAGATAGTACGTTCTGACACAATTCTTCCTCCCAAACGAAAAACTGTCTTCTCTAATGTAAATTCCAAGTCCATTGATTATCGTCTCAGTCCCCCATTTCAATCACCTGGCCATTTGGCTTCACCGGCATATCAAATAACCTTGGAAAGGCTTGCCTTAATGGCACCAAACCTATCCGCTTATCATGCCAAAAGGAAGAGTTTCCCCAGTTCCCCATTTTTTAACTCAATGAATCCAGCACCCAATCTTCCTGATTTACCCCCAAATAACCCACTTTACACAAATCCTTCCGCCACAGGGATGCTTGGTCATCCCAATTTCTAGTCATCAAGTTTGGAGTTTCCAAGATCCTTACACCATACTTAGCAAATTTGTTTGTTGCAAATTATGGTGTACACTTGCTTTCTTGAGTTGATTGGGATTTTTATCGGGTTACTTCAGCAGAGACATCACTTCTCTTCAAATATTGATTGTGCCTTATATTGATAGCAGCCGCAATTTTGTTGACATAAGAAAAACTTATGGGTTTTAGTTATATTGCCTGTACATGTTAATGTGCTTAAGGTTGTTCAAGTTTCTAGGGTGATGCATGAGTTTGATTATAGAAATAGCCAAATAGGAATCCTTTATATAGAAATAGCGGAATCATACGAGCATGAACAAAGATCGATGTGGAAGGAGAATATTAATTCCTAGTGACTTATTAAATTTTGCATATATTATTATAATCTGTACTATTTAATTTTGTGTTTTTTTTCGTTGTTTTCTTAATTGCATTCATTATTGTGTTGAACATTGGGCCGAACCAGTATTTTTGTAAAAATTTGGGTTCTGTTTAACTCAACCCTACAAAACCGTCTCCTTAAGTGACATATGACTTTCAAAGTTAAAACATAGCCCCTCAGGCCTACAACTGGACATCTGGGAGCGTGAACCGAGTGGCTCAATCACAATTGCGTCAACATAATAAACCACAACGTCGTAGCTGATGTAAGATTTTTACATGTCATTTACCTAACTATACGTGAGTATAATAGAATCGTATCCACAGAGAGTTGCGTATATCATAAGCATTTAAACGTCATTTATCATATTAAGTGTTTTGGTATAAATTGTTTGTTTGTGTAAAACTATTTTCCTATTCGACATAAAAGTAAAATGAGAAGAGATAGAGCTATTTCGCTTGTGGTTAGAGACATCAACCAAGCGTAACAGCTGCAATCTCTCGATCGATTAACGGATTCTAGCTTTTTAAACGATATTATCACAATCACTCGACAATATCATTCGTGTCCGAATGACATCGTTATTTCTAAGGGATCGTTTAAACATCAATTTCCCAAACATTTAAACGATCACAAAGTCGATTGGATAGTTTAATCGACGATTTCCCAACCGATTAAATTACCCAAAAGCATT
>Ga0099826_10004241_pt1 | contig 10005 bp, 4 predicted proteins | sample Mtrugardesep15_FD_76830 | JGI IMG/M metagenome (GOLD analysis project Ga0099826, IMG submission 76830) | Root nodule microbial communities of legume samples collected from California, USA - M. trunc garden sep15 | ecosystem: Host-associated > Plants > Roots > Nodule | place: USA: California...
GCATTCTAGCTGACTGGATCGGAAGTAGGGAAGTTGGATATCCCGACTTGAGTGAGGCTTTTGAGGTTTGGTCTTATAGAAGCAAATCTGCCAAGAGGAGATTAGTGGAAGGTTTACATGGACAGGGTGATGAAGCTATCAGCAGTTAAGTTTGTCTTTTAACTCCTAAAACTTATCATTTGCGGGACAGTTTTACAGCTCATACGGTCCTATTCAGCTTGAGAGGTTTATACTCAAAAAATTCATTTTTGTAACAGTGTTGTAAGATAATTAGTGTTGGATTGAGGTGTTGATTCTGTCCATGCGATTTCAGCTCAATGGTTACAGTCTGACCTTTTAACCTCAAGGGACGGAGTTCAAATTCCCTCAGAGACACTAATTAATAACACCCTTCTGCAATTTTTTTAGAACGGTGTTAGATTCCATGATGTATGACACTCGCTGAATGGACTGGGGGTACTCAAAACCTCAACTTTTGATTCTTTGTATTGCTTTTTGATAACTTTCAGATGAAATTCTATGAATACCTGCCTGCATCTTCGAAACATGAAAGGTTGCTTGTAAGCTAGTTGACTCACCAATCATTTTACATTGTTGTTCCATAGCGGAAATCTATACCAATTCCTTTTTTGCACATTAACATCATCAGTTGCCTCACAAGGAATAATATATTTCAAATTTGCTTGTATACTCTCACTATGCATTTCTGGTAATAGCTCATATAGTACACAAATTTTGATGTGTGTGTGTGTGTGTGTGTGTGTGAGAGAGAGAGAGAGAGAGAGAGAGAGAGAGAGAGAGAATTGAAGACTGAGGGAAATGAATTCTCTATCGTAGAATAAGTTGGTAAAAATAGTTGAAGATTAGATGGCTCATTTTCCGTTATTTTGAAATTTGATTTGCCGAGCTTAAAATGTGAATCATTGGATGTTAATATATTCAGGTAAGATGTTAAAAGGATTGCTATTACATAACATAGATGTAAATCTCTATTTGTTATTGTCGTACTATAACAATACAATGACTACTTTGCTCTTTATGTGGAGTTACAATTGGTGCTTACATTGTTGCAAAAAGGATATCTAAGTACAGTAAATATTTTGGCAACCCTTCAACTAAATAATGTGGTAGCATTGACATCCAAGGCTGGAAACAAAAGGAAAAAGTAAGATGTAAATCAGTATATGTACATAAGTTAAATTTTAAGAATTTATAACTTTTTTTTTAGCAAAGAATTTATAACTTATAGTGAAAATGTTTTGTTAGACTTTGTACATTAGTGATATACAAGTACTGGCCTTTCAAATAAAAGGATTCTTAGGATGAGAGTTTTTGCTGGTTCTCTGCATAAATGATATGCCTCTTGCTGTCTTAAACTTCCCTATGAGCCATTACACTGACCATAGCAAATGGAACTGGTCTGTCAATACAGATCTCCTCCCTGCTGATGTTTGTAATAAAATTGCAGTGTTAAAGCCTCCTTCTGCTGGTTCTAGCAGTTTTCCCTGTTAGAATCTACATCAGATGAATCCTTCAGCTTAAATTCGGCATATCCATTGCTGCAACGGCATGATTTGGACCATGTTGATGTTGATCCCCTATTTAACTCGGTTTGGAGCTGACCTGGTTCAAACAAGTTCAAGTTGTTCGTGTGGAAATTAGAACATGCTAAATTTATGACGAATGAAGAGCGTAGACGATATGGTATGATAACTGACTAGACTTGTCCTAGATGCAATGGTAGCTCCGAATCATTTATGCACATGTTTCACGATTGTGAGGATATAAAAGCTTTCTGGACTAGTATGATCCAACCAACCAATGTAGTAAGTTTTTCAGCCTCGGTCTTCAGATTTATCTGGACTGGAACCTTTCTTCTAATCATATGTCTCCATCATGATCATTGGAATGTTTTCTTTTGTGTCACTATTTATGAGATGTTGCAGGACAGGAATTCTCTGGTTTTTACCGGCATATCAAATATAGGGTAGTCCTTTTTGCACCAGCTATATAGTCAAATTCAGCTTATAGTGCAGCATCACAATACACCAAGAAACATATCTCTACTTAGAGAAACTATAAGGCTTGAGGTTTCGTGGAACCCCTCCTCCAGATCGTATTATAGATCAATGTTGACGAGTCATATATTGACTACTTTGGTACTCCGGCTTGTGGTGCTGTTGCCAGAAACTCCCACAGTAATTTTATCAGAGGTTCTTACAATAAGGTGGGATCTTGAAAATGGTGTTTACAAATCTGTGGGACATGTTGCACCTTTTTACTGGAATTAGTGCAGATTATGCATGTCCTAAGTTTAGTTTGTTGTTACTTTACGATGCTAGAGGTATCCGTACCTCTTGATTTGTTTCAAAGCTTTGCTCTTCCATTTTTATTCTTAGAATCCAATAATTTTACAAGTAGAGTTTGAAATCAAACTTTTGTAATAACTGAGACTAGCTTGGAAATAAAAGGGAACAGAAAAGTTGAAAACTTTTGTAAGCCTCATTTGTCAAGAGCCAAACTAGAACATGAGAAGAACCTATCATACATTAGCCATCCATAATCAAACTTGTCACAGACAAAAAAGATGCACATTTTTTTTTTGGTCAATAAACGTGCATAGCTACACACATAAGTTGAGTATAAAGGTCTAACAGTGTGTTTGTTTCTCTATCAAGAGCCAACATATGTGCCAATGAATGTTGTATTTTAAAACGATCGTGTGTGGGCACACACCAAGGTGTAGCTTTTAGTTCATCCGCACAACTACACAGCAAAAAGTGTTTCCGAACACAACAATTTTCCGCGTCTCACGAAATACAACATATACAACATTGAAACGTGTAAATAGCCTATTAGACGTGTACACAAATAGGCTCTAAAACACTCAAATCACACTTTTCACACTTCAGGTTTGTATTATACAATAGAATCACAAACATTTTACTTTTTCAATTCACAGGGTTAAGATGGTCCTAGAATTTGAATTTATGCCAAATTCAAACAAAAAAGCTAACTCAAGAGATCATGAGCGTCCGACCACTACTTTGATCATAAAGTCATTTGTGAAGATGACGGAAGGAGCTTATGTACATGCACGAATGAACTACAATTTTGCAAAGGTGGTCGTAAGTAACAAACTCTAAACACAAAATTCATGAACATGTTTTAGAGCAGAAAGTTAGGGGATGATAAACATTTATACATTTGCATTGATGATGGAATTTGGATATTCTCTCAAGTATGTAGAAAAATGGTATTCATGCCCAAAGTAGTGTGATGACCAAAAATACAATGAGGGCCAATCCAAAACAGAATCCAACTATTGCCATGAAAGCCTGAATATTGTCAAATTAAATAAAATCAGAACAAAACATTAAAAAAAGTAACAAATGTCAAAAATCAATCTAAAAAACGGATACTACTATAAGTTACCTTCCCTTGTGATTGAAACTTAAACTTATCAGTAAACCAGGACAATCCTCTGTCAACAATAGGTGCTAGTGCCAATGCTCTGCAAAAGAAGTAACTCCATTTTTTTAAATGGTTATCATCATTGTACAAAAGATGTTTTTCTGATGCGAAGTAAACGAAAAACATAACGACAAAGTACAGTCTAGGAAAGTAAAAGGATAAAACTTAGGTGCAGTGCCACCATTACTGTTCTTACTCTTCCTCTCACAAAAATACACTCTTTTTTTTATCAAAGAGATGGTTTCTTTTGCACTCCTTAAAATAATTTGTGACAGTTACTTCCAGTGAGGAATATACAGATCGGTGTATAAAGAAGCACAGCATTTTAAAAGCTGACATGATGTTATTCAAACAAAGTTTACAAGTCAAATATGCTATAACTTCAATCCTCACAGTCAAAAGCTTATCAGAAAGTTACAAACCAGTTGGAATGTTGAAGGTACAATACTTCTAACTTTATTAAAATAAAGGGTTAAACATGCATTTGATTCTTATAAATATTTATTCCATTTTAATCTTACTTTATTAACAAAAATAGTCTGTTTCTAGCTCCTTGTCACTAGGCAGTCCTCTTATCAGGACCTAAAACGACACAACTCTTTATTTTTGAGGGATTAAAAACAATTGATTTTTTTGTAGGGACCAAATTCATTTTTTTTTCAATTTTGCAGGAATCAAAATATTTAACCCCGAAAAAATAAAATAAAGTTTCTACAATAAGCCCTTACAGAATTTTAGGTTTGGGTCACAATAAAATCTAAGTGCATTACACAGTTAACAGTGTAAACGGGTTCAGGTAGCTCACCCGGCGGCTCTTAGCAGCTTGGTGACTTGACTACCAGCCCAAACCATCGCCATCAATTTGAGAAATCTACATCACCGTGAAATTTTTAAACTTCAAATCAGCAAGCCATAAGTGATGACGCTAACAGGAATATGTACTTACCTCTCTACAGCTGCAAGATAACCCATCTTTCCAGGTGCTGGAGCAATATAAAACCTAACAAACACAGCATTGTTAAATAGGACGCAATGGCGCTATACTATAGGGAAATTTGAAAAAATTTCTTTTGTTACACGATACGCTATTTAGTACAAAATGTTGTCAAATAGCAGTCCTATATCACTGTTGCATAGCGGAATCTTAATGAACCTCTATTTTCTGCGATTTGGGATTGACAACACTGAACAAGTATATTGCATATTCCAAGGTTCATTGACTTTGGAATAACTTAGAAAGACCCAAGAATAGTGAACAAGGCATGTTATCAAATGGTGCATAAAGGAAAGACAAAAAGCTCCATGCAACAGATTTTACAAAGAAAACAGAGAAAAAAAGGATTGCATAAAGGAAAACCAGATTGCTAATTAAGAGGCACAAAAATGTTCACATACCACACAAAAAGAAATGTTGTGAGATAGTATACAGTATTCAAAAGTCCATAGGATAGGATTCCAGAAACTCCATATCTCTTCAGTTTCTTCATGATCCTGACATATTAAACAAATCAAAGCAGGCAATAATTTTTTTATTACAAATACATCAGCCAAAGTGGACGCAAGAAACTTAGTTTCCATATTTTTTAGAATATTAATTATTTAGAATATGAGTTTGACAACGAGATCAACTATCTATGAAGCCTAAATTTTCTACAAATTAGGAAAAGTATAACGTATTCACCACCAATACTCCTCAAATACTTCCTGATACCAGTCTCGAAAGCCTTCAATTTTTTTCCTTAATTTTTAGTTTTTCTTTATGATACTTAGTGATTACTACTCAACACTCCTTAGACTCCAACATTTTTTTACAGTCCTTGTTTTAAGTCCTACAAGGATGGTTTTGTTGACATCATGACATAGAGTGTGAAGATATTATGTTATAGGCATAAACCTATAACTTTTTTTACAATCACAAGTAATGATCCAAGGAGCCTCGTATACTGAATTTCACAAAACTCCCAATATCGTCATATCTGTATCCTATCATGCTGATACGTAACGGTAATACACATCCTTCATGGTTTGTTATTCATGCAATACAGTAAAGAGCATGTCAACTCTACTATTTTTGTTCATGATGACCAAGTGAAAGTGGTAATATGAAAAATAAAAAGGTATCAAATGATTAGCCCCGTCACTCGTCTCCGTCCCAGTCAAGATATCGAAAGAAAAAACCATTTCCATGTTAAGAACAAGACTGAAAAAGTAATTAGTTTTTAAATTTAGGGTATCTCTGTTAGGATAGTCAAAAACCAATTATTCTTCATAAATTTCCATCATATGTAAGGGGCAGGCCAAATTAAATGCACAAATATGCAAACATCACCATCATCATCAAATAAAACAACTGTTTTAGTCTCTAGAAAATAATGAAAATATATCATAGGGAAAGTTGTGCATACTCGTTGATTGATAGTGAGTCTCCTTTCTTACTCTCTTTGCTTTCTGCTGAACCTAAAAGTATCTTGCAGCTGTCAAGTATGATACTTAAAACTTCAATGTAAGAGCTAGATAACCTCAGGGATCAATAAAAACATCCATAAATCAATATAATGAACTGCCTGATTATTTTTCCCTCATCAGTATAATTCAACATTTCACTCTATTCACATTCAACCAAAATGGAAATTTAATCCTAATGAGACGGAAGTTTCTCCAAATAAATTTAATCTTAGAAAATTCAAACTTTTGAAAGGGAACAAAAACAATTGAAAATTGAAAGAGTCATTAGAATTGGAACAACTTAAGTAAACAGAACCCACTTACTTCACACTTTTAGAAAATAGAACAAATCACATACCTTCATGGTTGCTTGAATCTGATAGCTCATATGCCTGACCTTACACCAATGAGAAACAAAACAATAGTTCAATTAATAAATATATGAGCATACATATTTTGAATTCCTAGCTAAAACATTCGTCTAGAATACATCTTATCTATGTATCTCTGACATTTCAGATTGAAAGGGTGTCTAGCATGCGTCACTGTCCACCATCGACACGACACCGACACATGCGATTAAATTCATTTATTTTACTTTCTCAAATTATTACGGTGTTGACATGTGAGTGTCATGTTCAGTGTCCATGTCTATGTCAATGCGTCATAGCATCTATCTTATGGGCTTCAATTTTTACCGTTATATATATCTACTATATAACTGCTGAAGAAAGAAAAAAGATATAAAACTTTGCCAATTTTTTCAAACAAGATCACATGTAAAACCAACTGTCATAACAACAACAATAACTAAGCCTTATCCAATTAGATGGAGTTGACTAATGGATTAGAATAGGCGACTCCATAATTTCCTATGACACATTAAGTTAAAAGATGTACGCTTACCTTTAAATCTTTCTTAATGATTAGACTTAATAGTTTTTCTTGGATTTTCTCTACCTCTAACCATAGGACTATTACTCTCAATGTCAACCCTCCTTACCTGTGGTTCTGTAGATCTTCCCCACACATCTAGACCCCCTAAGACAAGATTCTAACATCTTTTCTGCAGTTGGAGCTATCTCTAATAAATGCATTCCTAACCCTATTTGGTCTTGTGTGACAACATATCCTACCTAACATTCTGATCTTTGTGATACCATGTTTACATTGTTGTTGAGTTTTTAATGCCTAACAATCGGTCGAATACAATATTTCATGTCTTACAGCTGTGTCGTAATTTTGTTTACACTTGAGTGATGCTTTTCTATTGCAAATCACACTTGAAGCACTCCTCTATTTCATGTCATCCACCCTGCTAGGATCCTAGGATAAACATTTCCCTCTATATCCTTGTCCTTTTGTATGACAGAACCAAGGCATTTTAAAGTGAGATTAGTGGTATTGTATGTTCCAGTCTTCACATCCAAGATTTGTTGTGTGTTTCTTGCTAAATTTACATTTCACATACTCTGTTTACTCTTACATAAACAGAAGTCCTGTAGTTCTAAAGCTTGTCCCCATATTTCTAACTTTCCATTATTTCTCCTCTCAATTTTTCAACTAAAACTATATCATTTGAAAAAAAGCATGTATTGTGGCATTGCCGTATATGTTCGCTAGGCACCGATAGCATCTCTTGGATATGTAAAATCAATAGTTGAAATAAATTAAAAAATTGATTGGAAGTTACTCTACATTAAGCAGTGGTGGTCCAATTTCACTTAAAGAAAATAAAGGTATCTGAACGAATGCTCTGGCATTGCTTCACTACAATTCTATTCATTAACCTGCCAACTTCAACATTAACATCAGTTCATAGTTGGAAGAATAAGCCATCTATTTTTCATAATAACTCTTAGAATTTGGGATAGACCTACTTCAAAGTCACAAAGCCACCAGTAAGGTGGGGGATGTCTCCCAGTCAGGTAAGGTCATATCATACCGAATGTGAGACTCTCAAACAATAACTTTGTGTAATACATAGGAAACTTTCCCTGTTTTTCCGATATCTCAGTTAGTACCAATCAATTCTGTGATTGCTTTCAAAGTTAAGGTTTAACTAAGCAACTAGATCCAAAGTAAGTCCAGGGAACTTGAGCTTAAATGTGCCAAAGCAAACTTCTCTAATATGTAAAATCGGTGTGCTCTTGGGAAAATAAAGCAAAATGACCACAGAAGTAGTGAACTTGCATGGTCTAGCAACGATTCATTTGAACCTATGCCAGCTCCAGGTTAGGATGTTCACAATTGAGGCTTTTTAACCTTCACATTTTACTATTAAGAGCTTAACTTAAACTAGCTTAAAAACTGAGTCACATTATGTTGGTACAAGAGTAACAACTGGACCCAAACTCCATATAACTATACTTAATCCAATTCAAAGCCATAGTTAAGAATGAAAGGAACTAGCAAACACTACCCTAGTTATTTTGCTACATTTCTTTACAATGTCATTCAAGGTAAGCTTTCACTACACCTTACAATATGAGTTCCAATTTGTTAGCAACTAAGGATAGATATGAAAGAAATCAACATAAAAATAAGGGTTCAATATTTTTCAAGTCCCTATAATCATCTTAAATTTTGTTTCTAGTCTCTGTATTGACCTTTCTGTCCTACAAATTACATATACCGCATGCTTTCAGTACTCTAGAGATTTTAGACTAAAAACTAAGTACAGGGACTAAAAACAAAAAATTAAAATTCATACAAACTAAAAACGGGAAACCACCATTTTGGTCCCTAGAATTGTAACTGGCTGTTACATTAGTCCCTGAATGTATCAAAATTGAAAACACATCCAAAAATGTCTCTTTTCTTGGTCATTTTGGTCCATGAATATGTTTTTAGGCAGTCAATTTAATCCTCAAATTTGTTTTTTGTTGGTCAATTTAGTCCATAAAATAAACATAAGTGGCAGCAGTGGTGTGTTTACAATGTCATACATTTAGGGACTATAGTGACAGTGTCTCACACATTCAAAAACCAAAACGGTTGATTGCACAACTAAACATATTTAATTCGAGTAAACGGCCATTTTGGGCTCTGAATGTGTGAGGCGCTGTCATTATAGTCATTGAATGTACAAAAATTGTAAATACGCCCCTAATGTCTTCTTTGCCTGTAATTTTATAGACATTGACCAACAAAAAACAGATTTGAGACCAAAATGACTAACAAACAACACGAATACAAAATGATTAACTAAAGAGACACTTAAGAACATATTTTCAATTTCGATACATGCAGAGACTATAATAACAAACACCCTATTGCCTTACATGTTGTTAGACTAAATTCGCTGTTTATTCTATTTAATTCATTACCACATGCAGTTCAATAAAAAAGTAAAATAATTACTTACATTGTGATTGGTGTTACTTGAGCAAGGTCTTGTATGAAGGCTGAGGAACAAATTGGTATTATTACTCTTAAGCAGAGGCAAGTGATTGTGCATGAAAAGGGTACTGCATTTTGTCTTTGAGAAGCAATTGAAGCGTTGTAACGCAAACTTGAGACATACCCAGATAGCAAAAAATGGAAAAGATAATAAATTTGTAATTGAAACACAGAGAAGAGTGAGAACTGAAGCAGAAAGGTAGGAATGGGAATACCTGATGAGAGAGGAGTGTGGAATTGAAATGGGGTGTAATTTTAGCAGAAAGAGACATTGATGGATGGATTATATTGGTAACAATGGAGAGTGATGAAATTCAAGGAATTGCATGTGTAGAGAGAGAATTCATGGAATTGGATTCATCTGTAGAAGGAGAAATTCTCTTTTTTATGAGATTTCAATTAAGTTAATTGCAGTTTTGACCCTTAAGTATCACAAATTTACGATTTTGACATCCTATAAAAAATTATAACAAATTAGATCCCTAAGTTTACCCTCTTTTTCACTTTTGGCCTCATAGACTAATTATAACAAATTAGATCCCTAAGTTTACCCTCTTTTTCACTTTTGGCCTCATAGACTAGTTTTGACCAAGTCAATGCATATGTGGCACCCACATCACTTAAAGTGTGGTGCCATGTAGACTTTCAATTTTCTTATGGGGTCAAAATCGTAAGATTGTGATA
>Ga0099826_10004242_pt1 | contig 10001 bp, 14 predicted proteins | sample Mtrugardesep15_FD_76830 | JGI IMG/M metagenome (GOLD analysis project Ga0099826, IMG submission 76830) | Root nodule microbial communities of legume samples collected from California, USA - M. trunc garden sep15 | ecosystem: Host-associated > Plants > Roots > Nodule | place: USA: California...
GAGAGAGAGAGAGAGGTTACTTGTGATTGAAGAAAAATTGAATGAATGATTATTAATGAATCTTATCATTATTTACAAGCAATGAGAAGCTTATCAAAGAGGTTTTGTAACAAACTTCTCTAACAAACTAAAACAAACTTTCTAACTTGGTTAACAAGCTAACCAAAGTTAGTTAACCTAAACTCTAGGGTTTATTTTCTAACTAAACTGAATTCACAATCTAATACACCTCCTAATTCATTTAGTTAGAAGCTTTTGACATTCCCAGCTTATTCCTCAAGTGCTCAAAGTTGTTTATATTTAATGGCTTGGTTAGCAAATCAGCAACTTTCTCCTCAGTTTTGCAATACTTCACTTCCAATTTTCCTTTATTCACCTAATCCCTTAAGAAATGGAATTTTGTTTCAATGTGTTTACTTCTTCCATGAGCAACTAAATGCTTAGCCAAATCAATAGAAGATTTGCTATCAACCATCAATTCCATTTCTGCTTCATTGCTTCCAGTGATGATGATATCATCCACATATAAGCATACAATAAGCTTATTAGTGGTATTTCTATAGTAGATTCCATATTTATTCACACACTTTATGAAACCTTTCTGAAGAAGAAAGCTATATATCTTCTTATTCCAAGCTCTTAGAGCTTGCTTCAAACTAAACAAAGCTTTATCAAGCTTTTACACATACTCTTCCTTCCCTTTTATCTAAAAATCTGGTGGTTGGTTCACATAGACATCTTCTTATAACTCACCATTTAGAAATGAAGATTTCACATCTAATTGGTACATTGACCAGTTGTGTTTGATTGCTACAACAACAATCTGATTGTTTCCATCCTTGCTACTGGTGCATAGACTTCATAATAGTCTTGACCGTACTTCTGTAAGAATCCCCTTGCAACTAGCTTGGCCTTAAACTTTGCTACTTGACCATCTGGCTTGAGTTTGGTCTTGAAAAGCCACTTGACATCAACACACTTCTTATCAGTAGGTAGATGGACTAACTTCGAGGTTTCATTCTTTTCTATTGATTTTAACTCCTCAATCATTGCTTATTTCCAGTGTTTTTGTTTAAGTGTTTGCTTAAAAGACACTGGCTCATCTTCCGCAAGCATTGCTAGTTGTACAACATCACCGTCATCACTTACTGCTGAATAAGGAAACCTTTCATAATCATTCAACATTGAAGGTGGTTGAATATTCCTTGTTGGCCTGCTACACCTCCTTCATCTGTAGCCTCTACATTCTTAACTTGTTCTTCAGTTTCAAACTGATATGTTTATGATTTTGACTCAGACAGCTAAAACTTGCTATCATTCTTATATGATGTCTTGCTTTTGCAGTGCCAACCTTTTGTTTCATCAAAGTTCACATCCTTGCTAAACATTATCTTCTTATTCTTTGGATCAAACAACTTCTAGGCACTAGTTTAGTGATATCCAACCATAATCATTGCTTGAGACTTAGCAACTAACTTCTTTCTCAATTGATCAGGCACATGCTTAAAACACAAAGAACCAAATACCTTCAAATGATGAACACTTGGTTTCACTCCACACCATGTTTCTTCTAGTGTCTTACCCTGCAACATCTTTGTAGGGCTTCTACTTATGAGCTATGTTGCAGTAGCTGCAACTTCTCCCCACAAATAATGAGGCATCTGGTTTTGTTTCAACATGCTTCTCATCATATTTACCAAGGTTTTGTTATTCTTTTCTGAGACACCATTGTGTTGAGGTATATATGGTGCATTAACTTCATGATTTATGCCATTTGATGAGCAAAAATCATTAAACTCGGTGTAAGTATATTCACCTCCTCCATATGTTCTTAGCTTGCTAATCACTTCACCACTTTCATTTTGAACTAGCAACCTAAACTTCTTAAACACACCAAGCACCTCACTTTTCTTAGCTAGCAAGTAAATCCATACTTTCCTACTGAATTCATCAATGAATGTTACAAAATAGCTATTTCCACCTATTGATTTTACCTCAAAAGGTCCACACACATTAGAGTGAATTACCTCAAGTTTCCTAGTTGCCTTGAATGGTACTTGTGCCTTGTATGAACTTGTGGCCTGCTTCCCAGTACAACACATGTCACACACTTCACTAGGAAACTTGATCTTCGGTAAAGCTTGCACCATTCTCTTCTCACTTAGCATATTCAAGTATCTTAAGTTGATATGTTCATACCTTTGATGCCATAGAAAATTTTCACCTCCCGTTTCTGATAGCAAGCATATATCTTCAGTAACATTGATGTTAATTTTGAAAGTTCTTTGCTTTGATAGTGGAGATTTCAGAATCAACCTACTCTCTCTATCAAAAACCTTCATAGCTTGTGCTTCGATCATCATAGTATACCCCTTCTGCAGTAATTGACCAATACTGATGAGATTTCTCTTCATATTTGAAACATATAGCACATCAGTGATGCTAGCTTTCTTCCCATATTTCCTATGAATCAATACTTTGCAATTCTTGCTGCACAAACTATGCTATTATCAACAAACCTTATCTTTCTATTTACTGAATCATCTAACTCAGAGAACCAATATCTTTTGCATGTCATGTGATTTGAGCACCTAGTATCCAGATACCATTCATCATTCTTTTCTTCTTCTTCTTCTTTGATTGTTGCCATCAGAAGAACTTCTTCAGAATTTGAGACCCCATCTTGAGAAAACTGAGCTTCATTGCCTTGCTCCTTGGTACTCTCTTGGATTTACATTCAGATGCATAATGACCCCACTTCTGGCAATTATAGCATTGAATGCTCTTCTTCTTCTTCTTCTTCTTCTTCTTCTTCTTCTTCTTCTTCTTCTTCTTCTTCTTCTTAACTTTGCATCATCTTTCTTGCTACCTTCCTGATTCTTGCTAGAGCCTTCACCATCTTTAAAGGATTGATCAAACCAAGGTTTCTTTCCTTTCTTGAACTTTCCTTTCTTCACATATTGAGCTTGCAAAGCATGATCAGTTGTTGCACCTTTACCTGTTGACTTGATTCCATCATTCAAGACTTGCTTGCAATTTTTCAATTTTCATGGAATCCATATCCTTAGATTCTTCCAATGCAACTACAATATGATCAAATCTTTGTGTCAAAATTATGAGAACTTTCTCAATCTTCATCAAATTAGTGACATTCTCCCCATTTCTTGACATTTGATTTGACAAGTTCACAACTTTGTCAAAGTACTGACTTATGGTTTCTTCTTCTTTTATATTCAATACTCCATATTGCCTTTTCAAAGACTGAAGCCTCACCTTCAATTTACCATATCTAGAATAGAGCTTCTCAAGTGCATCTCGGGTTTCCTTTGCACTTTCATAATACATGATTTTCTAAAAAATATCATTGCTCGCACACTGATCAATCAAGAACATAACTTTCCCATCTTTCTTCTTTACATCTTTGTTTGCAGTTTGTTGCACATCTGTTGCGTTTCTTGCCAATGCTGGTACACCATCGTTCATTACTTCAAAGACATCCTGATACCTGAAGATCACCTTCATCTTCACGATCCACTGATCGTAATTCTTGCCTTCAAAAACTGGGAAATGCGTAGGGTTATTGTTGTTATGAGTTGCCATTCTTCACGAATTCTTCAACAACAATGAACGAACCGGGCTCAAGATACCAATTTGATACAACAAGGTGGATATACCAATAGAACAGGGTGGATTTACCAATAGAACAAGGTGGATTGCTATGAATAAACTTGTGCAAAAACAGTTAAAACAGAAAAATGTGTAAACTTGGAGTTTCTAAGGTTTGTGAGATTTGAGAGAGAGAGAGAGAGAGAGAAAGAGAGAGAGAGAGAGAGAGAGAGAGAGGTTCCTTGTGACGGAAGAAAAACTGAATGAATGATTATTAATGAATCTTGACATTATTTACAAGCAATGAGAAGCTTATATATAATGAGGTTTTGTAACAAACGTCTCTAACAAACCAAAACAAACTTTCTAACTTGGTTAACAAGCTAACCAAAGTTAGTTACCCTAAACTCTAGGTTTTATTTTTTAACTAAACTGAATTTACAATCTAAAGTACCACGTATGCCTTAAAAAGTAAAAACCACCGCCACTGTCACGTTTCTACATAATTCATACCAAGAATCTTATAAGCCACATTCATTTCCTCACTACGTCGCCATCATGTGATGCTATATTGTAAGTTTAACCTAGTGAGATACATCATTGCAGCTTGATAAGTATAATTGAATTTGATATAACTCTGTTTCCATGTAACCATGGACGGTGAGTTGAAGTGGTTGATACCAGTTTTGCATGCCATGGCAGCTGCCATGAAATCATTAATACTAAGTTGAACGTGGTCTCATAGAATTAAGGTGAGAATTAACATTGGAGACAAACTAATCATTTAAAGGGAGAAACTAAACTGATTAAAGAATACAAGTCGGTGTAATGTAATTTCGTGAAATACTAGTGATGTATTGTTTTACGATATCAAGCATTTCTGTTTAAGAAAAGAATAAAAAAGTAACGAATTCTTCTTTTTTTTATTTGCAAAGAGATTTTATATCTATTACCCCATTAGTTTACGTTAGTTTTCACTTACGTTGCTTGTCACTTGCTATTCAATAACCCAACACCGCCGCAAGCAATTTCGAAGTTCATTTCAGAATTCAAGTATACGACTTGGTTCTCCAATGCTGTGCTTGTTAAACTGGAAAACAACTAATAGAGGATATGTGTCGATTACAACGACCTGAACATGGCATGCTTGAAAGACACCAACCCACTTCCTAACATTGACAAATTGTTCACGCAAAAGGAAAATTATTCTATATATGTTCACACTAGCAAAGGTCCTGAATTAATTCATGATATTTTGTTGATTCTATTCTAGATCAAAATTGTTTTACTGTTGTTCAGATAATAAAGAAGTATGTTATCCCTTTCATTTAAAAATTTCAAATGTACTTCATATATGAATATACTAGATTCAGACAAAAGCTGGTATAGATTACAAGAACTTTATTCTCCTCAAATTACGACTTCGAAGCCCTACAGAATAAATAATTGGAAAATAAGCCAATAAAGAAATATAAATTGTAGCAAATTTAAATCTCTTCTCTAGAAACATAGACAAAGCTGCAGTAAACGCTATCGTTGTTGCCACTAAAGCAATAACCAAATAATTCAAACCGAGCGTTAGTTTAGTAATAAATGCATGTGCAAATCCATTTGTCAGTGGTAACAGCATCAGAAGAGAAGCCATTGAACAAAAGAAGGCTAGGACGTCTGACACAATAAACACAATGAATATGTTATCTTGCAAGAATATTGGTATTCCTTTGTCTTGGCTATTACCTCCAGGTACAGTTATTGCAGCGGCAAAGGTGATTGTCGCAATAAGAGTCGCCACTAACATACAAGAGTTTGATTTATTCTTTAGCCAATTATCCCCTTCTTCAATCAATGGTGTATGTTCTTCCATGAACACTTCCCAGGCTGTTTTACCATCTTTGTTTTTAACTACTTTATGGAGAGGGTGATCCAATTTCTCTACTTCCTGTTAATGACGTATGAAGTTATGCTTTCAATAACTTTAAACAATTTAGACAACACTAAATACGGTATTCTTTAACTTAATTAAAATTTTCATGTGAAGCTAAATATTGCTTTATGTTTTTTTTTTTTATTTTTAAGAAACTAAATTAGCCCACCGAAAAATATAGCTTTATGTTAAGAATGTTTTTGAATCAAACTTTATCTTACTTGACCATTTAAATAGATAAACTACTTCTTCAATTCATCAAGATAACATCTAATTAAACCACATAATTATTGTTACAATATCTAATTCATTAATTATAATTAACATGTTCCTTTTTAGTTTTGATTAAAGATTGTGACATCAGTGTTTACAACGATGGCCTACATGTGTTGTTGGAGTTGTGAAATATTCTTCATATTATACTTTTCTATGATCATGTATTCAAATTTATAACTTAAATGAACAAATAACGAAATTTTTCCCCTAAAAAAACATAATGAAATTTTTAAACCGTGTCAACATTTTAAAAGATAGAGACTAGTTTGACATAAAAATTAATAAGAAAGTACTTATGAGATCAAATTAAACAAACCTTAAACCACTGGAACTCTCTTTGCATTCGAAATACTGCACTTAAAGTTGACTTTTTGTTAGAATCAAACCTTGCTGCCAGATGTGATGTAGTGTTATTTGAATCATCATCTATTGCTAACACTAAAAGCTTGCAAATGATTGGCATCTTGGATAGAAGTCTAATTACTTTTTCTTGTCTATTCTTGATGGCAATTTGAACCACATACCCTTCATTTGGAACGTGAGTCCAAACCAAATCAGGAAAAAACTGAAAACAAATCCTTAACATTTCAACTATGCCAAATGATGTTGCGTTGAAAATAATGTCCGCACTCACAAAAGATTGGTAGAATTGATAGTCATTCATGGCTGAAGCTTTTGAGAAAACAAATTCAGTCAATCTCACAGCAGATACATGTCTCAACTTTGTATCTCTAACTAGCTTCATGGAAGGATCTGCAAATTAAATTGTCTATTTAATGTATAAAAATAGGTTTGAAAAAAAAACAAAAGTTAAGAGAACGATACATCTAGAGAATCCATGGGATGAGCTTCCCTACAACAAGGATAACATACCAAAAAATTGAAGTGCATTCCATATTATATTTCCAAAATAAGGCTGATTAGGTGATGATTCAAGTTCCACAGGAACACCTGATATTGTTTCAGAAATGTTAAATTTCAGTAAGGAAGAAGAGTGTTACAATCACGCAGTTTGTTCGACAAAAGAATTATGCTTAGAAAAATTACTTACGTTGGTAAAAGAAATTACTGGCAAAAACATACTTGTTTCCACTTGGAAAATGCGATGGCAATTTTGAGAGAATATTGAGTATAATGCTTCCGTTTGAATCATTAATTGTGGCCAAGTCAGGGTAGCGCTCCAGAAGATGCAGGGTGATATCTATGCATTGAAGATTTAAAAAGGATATAAACATATGAGCAATAGTATTTTATATGCTTGGTTATCAAAGCAACAAAATCATTCTTATGAAATAAATAGTTACATGCATAAATGTTTAAAACTTTGGATACTTTAGCAGTTTTAAAATATATCAAGCTGTTAAAAATATAATTGTAGCATGAATGTTTCTTGGCAAGAAATATTAGTAGGCATATGCAGCAATTTTATATGCCAAGAAAATTGTACCATGAATTTTTCTTGGTATTAAACACCACTTAATTACCGTAACCCTATATCCTTGAAGCAATAAATTGCTGCATATGCCTACTAATATTTCTTGGCAAGAATAATGTTGTCAACACCAGTGTCTATCACACTATTCATAGGTAAAGCTATGAAGACACTAACATTATAAGCATAATAACTCGCTCTATGTCATGAATCAAGACTGAAAACATTGCAGTATTTACACATTCAGCAAATAATTTTAATTACCGTGAAATCCGGAGGCAGTGAGAAAAGCAACAAGTTGACTAGCAGAAGGACCAGAAAATGGACAGCCAGGTCTCTCATCTGTCGTATTCACTAAAAGATACCAAATCATCTCTTTACATCTTGTAGAAGTAATACTATAGATGAGTGGTGTGAATCCTTTAAAATCAGTAACTTGTGTAATAGAAGGATTTTTAGCCACCAATGCTTTCACAGCATTCATGCTTTCGCCCATTGCAGCATAGTGAAGGCAAGTACAACCCATGAAATCCAATTCTGTTAGCATATTTGCAGGTATATGCTCCACCAACTTCTCAACAAGCCTCCACTTAGCTCCTACCGCTGCAACATGAAGTACAGTCCTGCCATGTACCGTAACCTTTGCTGTCAACGCAGTTGGATCGTTATCAAGAAAAGCCTTTGTAGATTTCCAGTCGTCTTTTAGTATTGCTAAGTGAAGTGGTTGATAGTAACTGTGGTTAAATCCTCTAGCTTTTGGCAATAATAGTATGACACAACATTAGTTTGTACCAAAGGAGAAAAATATAGTAAACTACAATATTTTAAAACATACTACCCTCTAAATCATAAAAATATAGAAGCTTTTCTGAGTCAAGTACATATGAATGGCATGCTTATAACTAGAAGTATTAAGCTTTTCAACTTAATACTTTATACTTTTACTTTTATTATAAAATTACTTCCTATTGTCACTATTTTAATATTGCATACTTAGGCCTACTAACACAATCCAAAACTTTATTTTGTTGCTACTAATTAACCCATAGTTGGTTTCTGAAGAAAAATAAGAAATAAATATCGTACCGAACTCGGTGACAGCAGCCTTGACATGATCAGAAGATATAAGTGGACTTGACTCTGCGTATGGGGATGCCATATCTATTGGGACCTGAAAACTGAACTTTTTATTTTTGATAAAAAGTTGCAGGAGAAAAGGAAAACATGCACCATCACACTAATTTAGCTCTTCCTTATATAAGAGTTTCAAATGTGTGTCTATACACACACTGTATACTACTAATTTTTAAATACACCATTAAATACACTACTTTCACCTTCAAACTACTAAATCCAATATGTTCACGATATATTTCAATTATTTCATTCATTGACTTGTGGTTCGAAGACTCCAATAGAGGTTGGTTCATACCTCACACGTAAGGCTGTGGACTTAACTTATTGTCCGCATAAACGTTCTTTTTATGGTTGAAAGTTGTGATATAGTTTATAAGAGAGAAAAATTTATGTGTGATTGTTTTAAGGTTAGGTGGCCAAAAAAAAGTATAAAAAAATTGACCCTGGTCGTCGTATTGAATATGATTTTAAAAAAGGATAAAGTGAATTTGTTTTTCTTTGCATCAACGTGAAAGAGGTCGACTTTGTTTCTATCCAATAAAGAAAAAGAAAAAAAAGAGGAAGACTTTGAGGAAGACTTTGTTTCTATGCAAAAATGAAAAAGAAAAAAAGAAACTTTTATGGAGGGACCATATTTTTGGATGAGACACTGCCGGAGCCAAGAAATTTCTTATGGAGGGATCGTATACGAGTCAAACTAAAAATGAATAAAGGATCTAACGTTAATTGTAATGCAAACGTTAATATATATATATATATATAACATAATATTTAGTTAAAAATATGTATGTACACCTATCAAAAATGATTTTATTTTTTCTACCACTTCTTTCAAAAAAAATGATTCTTTTTTTTGTTTTTAACTTTGGGGAGGCCATGACACCCCTGGCTCCGCCTTTGAGAAGAAAGTGAATTTCAATATTAAAAAAATGTAACAAACATAATATTTATTGTTTTGTTACCACAAAATATATCGTGTGTAACAAATACGATGTCAATTTTTTTCTTTTATATTTAAAAAACAGTATAACAAACTTGATCAAGTATATGTCACTCTAAATATAATCAATAAGAAAATGATTGTTATTTTATTTTTATTTTATCTACAAACAAACCAAAATGCACCGAGTTGATAAATAATTTTGTTATATGCTTTGACAATAATTTGTAAATAAATCGATGTACGAATAATTTCTATTAATATTTAAAAATTATAATTAAAATTATACAAACAAACATAATAAAATCTACACACATGTTAGCATAGTAAAAAAAACAGACAGAGAGATGCGATAGTGTCTGTGTTTCCGCTAGTTAGTATAATTGTTGTAAGATTAGGTGACCAAAAAATGTTAAAAAATGACCCTGCGCGTCGTATTGAATATCATTTGGTGTAAATTACACTCCCCTCCCCTCAAAGATGCTTGAAATACACTTCCCTCCCCTCTTATGTTAAAATATACAATTTCCTCCCTTGAAAAATAAAATTTACACTCCCCTCCTTTATAAGATGCTTGAATTACAACCCCCTCCCTTGATAATTAAATATGCACTACACTTTAATCTATTTTAACATAAATAAATATTTGTATGATATATATTAATTTTAAACCACCCTTTAAGAAA
>Ga0099826_10004243_pt1 | contig 9998 bp, 7 predicted proteins | sample Mtrugardesep15_FD_76830 | JGI IMG/M metagenome (GOLD analysis project Ga0099826, IMG submission 76830) | Root nodule microbial communities of legume samples collected from California, USA - M. trunc garden sep15 | ecosystem: Host-associated > Plants > Roots > Nodule | place: USA: California...
GACTACTTTGAATGTTGTGTTGTAGATGGAGTAAACACTCTCGTTTTTTAACACAATTGGAATAAGGGTTGTGTAGTCATGGTGAAATGAAGAACACGCGGCTATGACATGGGAACAAGGCAAATGTAAAGCTTGATATTTTCCACAATCACACCACCCCTCTTGTAGGTCCACACCTTGAAAGTTCCCATTGGCCTTCCCTCCCTGTAGTTGACGGTCTCACGGACTGAGAAGGTATACCTTTCTCGGTCAAACTGTTCAACATGATGGGTGTTAGACTTAAGAATGTCATCTATAATCACATTCTGGCAATATTCACTGAACACATCTCCGGAACCTACCCTTGCAAACGCTTTTTGAGCCCTATCGGCAAAGAGACATGCCAGCCTATAGTAGGTTGATTGGACTATAGGTGTAAATGGTAGGTTGCGTGTTCCTTTAAACACAGAGTTCCACGACTCAACGATGTTGCTTGTCATGAGGTTTATCCAAATCGTCAATATTTTGCATCATCGATAATCGTTTAATAACCGCGTTAGGTGTAAGATAGCTTAAGATCAGCCGAATTATGGGAGTTTACTAATTTAAACAAATACAACATCGATAATCATTTAATAACCGTGTTATGTGAAAGATGAAGGCTGGAGACACACACGTTTCTTTTTCCATCAGGCGAGTGTACAATAACGTTGGAAAATGTTCATATGCTCCTTGGTTTAAAGATTAACGGTGAACCGGTTACCGGTAAAACAGAAGTTGGGTGGGAGATTGTTGAACCTATTTTAGGAAGTAAGCCAAATCACACTCGACATGACGGGAAGAGTATAAGATTATCATGGCTTCAAGATTATATCGATGGTAATGTTACGACAGGTCCCCCCACGACTCTGCATATGTTTAGAGTCTATGTCATATACTTAATAGGCTCTCGATTAATGCCTACTTCTAGTGGCAACCTTGTAAATTTGTCATTTTTACAATTTTTGGATAAATCACCTAAGGAGGTTGGACAGTACAGTTGGGGTTCAGTTTCTTTGGCCATGCTATATAGATCCTTGTGTGACGGCGCAATATATGGCACTATAGACATGCCTGGGTGCACAATTCTCTTACAAGCATGGGCGTGGTCAAGAATGACATGCTTAGCTCCCGTGCCCAGGCAACCACCACAAGCTGATACACAACCTCCGTTAGCCAATATGTAAGTAAAATAAATATGGTATTTTTTATTAATTTTTAAATACATTTATCCAGCCTATAATAATTATTACATTTTAAAAAATAATTAGATGGCTAAAACATGGGGGTAAATTTGTGGAAAATCCTCGGCATAATCTCGTATCTACACGTTCAAAAATCGACACCATGACATATGATCAAGTATTACACCTTTTTTTCATGATTGCTTTTTAGACAATTAAAGACTAACATTCATTCTCTTTAACAGTTCTGCTGGAGGCCCTATCTCAACTTCCATTACACCAACGAAGAAGAAAGTCAGATATGGTCTGCAAACACATATCTCATCTGTTTTCAGGTAGACGAGAGACATCAGACAGATAGAGTAAGGCTTCAATTTGGCTTACCACAACATCCACCTGCCTTACCAGATAATTTGAAAGATTTCCACAAAATTTCTTTGACAAAAGATAAAATTAAAGGCTCGTGGAGGGATAAGCATCATCGTCAAGTCCAAAAGTGGAACCAACGTCATGAGTTAGTACTAAACGGCGTTCGGTATAACCATGAAGTTTATCCAAATCGTCAATATTTTGCATGGTATTGGGAATTTTTCGGAGATCATATGTGGCTTTCTAGAGAAGTATTATTGACAAACCCAAGGCAAGCATGTGCAGGAATTTTACCACAATTGTCGCGTGACTATCCTGCAGCGCCAGAAACCTATCTGGTGCCAAATGAAAATATGTGGTCAAATACACCTCCACCCCACAACTAATTCATTACACCTCCACCCACTTACTTTGACCAAAGCTTTAACCCATCCACCAACTACAACTACAACCAAACTTACCAATCACCACCACAACCCACTAACCAAAACTTACAAAACACCCCAATCCCATATCCAACCTGCAGCAACCTGTCACGATTTGACATGTATCAGAGAGGGGGCTCATTCCCGCCGTTTCAAATGGCGGGAATGAGGAAAACGACAAAAAAAAGACCAAAAATAAAAAGTAGGTCATTTTGGGAAATAAATCTGATAGGGGTTTAGATTTGAATTTTTTTTTGCATATAGGGTCAAATAAAAAAAAAATCATCAGTTGCCTCATTCTCAAAAACCACTGCATGTCCCTCCCATTCTTAATCCGTCAATGAAATGAACTGTCATCACTTCATCTCCATATTATCCCAATGGGCACCTAGCTACAAACTCACAAAACCTCAGAGACATGGACAAGAGGCTAAGAATATTCACTTTTGGAACACAACTTCGGGCATCCGTTGCCACCGTGTTCAAGTTCCGCTATCTTACCCTCCTTGTCCGTCTTAGCTAACCAATCTCCACCACCACCACTACCAGAAAGACATCAACACTCGTCACTGTCGAAGAAACCCAAAACATCACCTTTAATTTAACCCTCTTCCCCTTCCCAACCCAAATACAAAACCCACAATCAAAAGCCACCACCAGATCCGCTAACAAGGACGAGGTGATTCCCTAAGTAGATGGTGATGGTGCAAGAACACCAGAACAGAGAAAATTGTTAATTTTTTTAAAATATAATAACAAACTTGATAAAATTATTAGAAAAAGCTAATTCGCCATTAAAATTATTAGAAAAAGCTAATTCGCCATTAACTGGTGTCTAGCATGCACCATCAACGAATAAGGGTAACACAGTATGATATAAGAAAGCTTATCATTTATAAAACAAGATGAAAGTAGGAGGAAATGGAAGATTGTCAGAGAATAACTGCAACAATATATGGAGTGATAAAAGAACTGAAAGCACTTCCCACATAAAAGAATGCCAATATAAACCCTTGACAGGTCAGACAAAAAGGCACTTGGCATAAAGAGCAAAACCAATTTCACAGAAGCTAAAGCTGAAAGAGAAGTGCTAGGAATGAAGACAAAAAGAGAAAAGTAAAAAATATCCTATCACAGTAAAATTGTTTGACAGTTCTCCAAAGCATGAACTTTAACACATCACAAAAATCTAAGGTAACACTCAACTAGACATCTAAAACACAGGCCAAAATTATAATGAGTCACAGCCAACTGATATACTCAATATGCTGCAAACCATTCCCAACAAATCTGTCAGCCACCACAAACCAGGTTGAAGGCTATGACATTTTTATCACTTGAAAAGCCAGGAATCTCCAAATTTGATGATGTGTAGGCCCAGAAATGCACAATAGACTGAATAAGTTCATTCCTTAGCCATGACATGAGTGGACACTTGGCTCCAATTCAAAACTCGAGCACCTCCTCCTGTACAACACAAGTGCAAATACAGGGGGAAAATGATTATGCCATCCTCAAAGTTTTTACTATCACTACCATTACCGCTACCATTATCGCTAGCCATTATGAAGTGATCAAACCAAGTGTCCACTGCTATCAGAAAATACCTGGACTACATCAGCTTATTTCTACCTGTACTAACAGTTAAAGCATGTGTCTACAAAATAAGATTTCCTATAAAAGGAAAGAGAATAAACCACAAAAATGACAACACCAATAGCTGCATCAAACCATCATATAAGATGAAATATAATACTATAGCTGAAATGCTACAAGAACTGACAAATCCAGATCAACTAAAACCATAAACACGCAATTTAAAACTACACGCAGAAATAAATAGTAAAATAGAAAGTATCATCTAGTATCTCTTCAACCATACTACTTATTATAAACTAGGAAAACAAATACTGCAAACTACTGAGATTCAAGCAACTCAACCAGTCCCATTGTGTATGAAGATCGAACGCGAGTTTTGCCGCTGAAAGAAATCATTGTAAGCTCATGTTGTAAGATTAACAGGCAGGGATAGTCGAGTTTGAGATCCAGCAAGAGATTTAACTATCAAAATTACTGCTGTTGGGCTTGTCGAGACTGAGCACCACCATAGCCACCACCATAACCAGCTTGCCCCCCATTTCCCTGAGGAGTCCCATAATTACCAGATGCTTGAGCCTGTTCAGATCTCCAAGCTGCATTTCCATAGCCAGAATTTCCATTTGTGTCCCCATAGCCGCTGCCCATATAGCTGCCACTGCCACCACTACCTTGTAGTTCACTACCACCCTGACCACTAGCATTACTATTTGGAGCACTCCCAGTACGCCCACCAACAGCACCATATACACCTGGATTCCCATAAGAATTATCACTTGCACCATAGCCATAACCACCATACCCATAACCTTGATTCCCATATCCAGCCGCTGCACTGGGAGATTGACCTGCAGTTGCTGCACCAGATCCAGCACCGCCACTTGGAGCACCCCAAGGAGCAGCGTTACTGTAACCCATAGAGCCATAGCCAGATGGAGCCTGAGAAGGCCATGAACTCCTTGGGCCACCACCAGCATAAGCAGCGTTAGGGACATTTGGGTTCCCATATGTTGCAGCAGCAGGTCCGCCATAACCAGCAGCGGCACCACCATAACTTCCATATGCTGCACCATAACCAAGGCCATTGCTAGCCGAACCATACCCGTATCCAGCAGCAGCACTGTAAGCAGCGGATCCATAAGGTGGGAATCCACCTGCAGCGCTTTGAGGCTGCATATACCTACTAGAATCTGAACGACCATCATATGCATTTTGGTTTCCACCAGAAGCTCCATACCCTTGATAACCACCCATTCCGCCACTACCACCTCCAGCACCACCCATACGGCTATTTGCACCAGGATTGGCATCCTTTGGGAGTGCACGCTTTACCTCTACTTGTTTACCATTTAAATCATGAAATGTCTTGTGCAAAACCCTATCAACTGCCTCCTCAGTATCAAAAGTAATAAACCCAAATCCTCGTGGTCGTCCAGTATTCTGGTCATACATGACTACGACATCAGTTACATGTCCATAAGCCTCGAAGTACTGACGGAATTTTTCTTCAGCCAGAGTAGGAGGCAACCCTCCAACAAATATCTTTTTGGTTCTCATATTTCCACCATTCCCAGAATTCATACCAGAATTGGAGTTTCCAGTTCTCGAAGAGACAGAAATCTGTTGGTCCTCTCTTGAGAAAGCCCTCTTGGCATCAACCTGAATAACAAAATTACAACATTGCTAGTTAGGCTTAGAATCAATAGTGGGAAGTAAAGCAAACACAGGGTCTGGGTCACAACAGATTTAAAAGTACAGATAAATTTTCAAATTACATATATAGCTTATAAGCAGCAGTATCACTTGTCATAAACATATGTAGCTTATAAGTAACAGTACATATAAGACGAAAACATAATATATTTGACACAACAGATCCAGCTTCCAGGATGTCAGCAGACATACTCAGCGAAAATATAATTAAATGCTTTTCAAGTTCCTAACAAGTCGAAATCTTTTTCTGTTTCATTTAATGTTTTCGGCTTTATATATGCAATAAGGAGGGTTTCAGGAAAACAAGGTATTATTGTTTTGAAACAACATTAATGATATTCCAATGTATCTTCTCCCAAAGTGAAACAATTCGATACATTATATTTAAATCCTGTCACTAATGTACCTACAACCAAGGAGATACCTATTCCACAATGGAAAAATAATGTACCTACAACCAAAGATGCAACATTTAATCTTTTCACGACTAACAAAGTTTTTACGGCAAACAAAAAGCAGGGGAATGTGCATTCACACCGCTCAATTCCATTACACAATAATCTACTAACAATAATTAACCAAAGCTAGTAGCACAATTTTAAAACCCAAACATTGTCCACAAACACAACATAGAACCAAGTTATAGACAAACTTGTCTCAAGTTAAGACAATCAAATCAAACCATGAACAAACTAATTAGTCTCGTGCTATAAAACCTAGACAGCAGAACACATAATCAATTCATCGATAAACAGCTCATAAAAATTTCAAAAAAAAACACTATACACAGTAAATAACAGCCTTTACAATTGAACAAAACAAAACCCACCCACAAAAATTACCATGAAAACCACTAAACACACCCCCCTCAAAATTAAAGCCTTATCTTTAAACAAAACAAAATCCACCTCCAACTCACAACCAACAACAGCAATAAACAATCTAAAACAAAAAAGACCAAATTTTTAAATCAAAAAACACACAAACATTCACATAACCCTAACATAGGTAAAAGGGTATACAAAAACATTGAATGAAAATGAGAAAGAAAAAACAAAACCGACCGTTCTGCCATCAATAACATGTTTGTCTTCAAGAACCCTATCGAGAACAGAAGGATCTGAGAAAACCACGAAACCAAAGCCTCTAGGTTTACCAGTGTTCTTCTCTCTCATAACAGAAGTGTTCAAAACATCACCATAATTGCTGAAATGCTCCTTCAGCTTCTCCTCATTCGTATCCCATGAAATCCCACCGATGAAAAGCTTTCCTTGATCCGAATCCATTCCTTTTTCTCTCTCTTATTCTCTCTCTCTCTTACACTCTCACTCTCTACAAAAAAAAAAAATATAGATATATAAAAATAGGGTTTTTAATGGTGTTGCAGAGAGAGAGAAGTTAAGGATTTGGGGGTAGAAGAGAGGAAGAAGAAGAAGAATAAAGAGGAAGAGGGTTTCGAGGGTTGTGGCTGTATATGAGAGAGAAAGAGGAAGAGAGAGAAACAAACTAGAGAGAGTGTGTGAGAGAGAGAATAAATATATATAGGGTTTAACGGCTCAGATTGATTTGATTTGATTAACATATTTTTTAGAATATGCTTCCATCTTTGTTAATTGATTTATAATGGAATAATAATACATGTATACGCGAAGAATAATTTCATAAGTCGATTAATGAAGCATATAAGAACGATGAAATTCTTTTTTGAGAATTTTAATGTTTTTTACAAGACAATGAATTTTAACTTTGTCACTTTCTTTTTCTTTTTGAATCAAATTAGAAATCACTCAAAGAAATATGAAGCATTTTAAAGTGTTTTTTAGAAATCTTAAAGTGTTTTTGAATTATGAATTGGAATTGAAGACATATGTGCAGAGTTTTAAAGAGATGTCTAATTTAATCATATCTCAAGGTAATGTTATGTTGTAATATTTTTTTTGTAAAATTTGTTATAAATAGCAGTGTGGTATAAAATGATTAGATGTGTGGGTGAAATAATTAGTCAATTACAATATAAAGTTGATGAGTATTTTAAAATATTGATTGAAAATTTTAAATACTAAAATATAAAACATTTAACTATGCTTTTTATGTGATGTATTTTATTTCGTAATTAACTTCATTAGGGCGTTTATTAATATTTATCAAATTTAATATTAAGTTTGGATTTTGTCCATGTGGTGATAGGCGTGAAAGGATAGGTGTGAAGGGATGAGTCAAGATCATGCGTCAAACCTTCTAACTTATCGTTTTACGCGTGTTAGGTTGGACATTTAACTCACTAATCACGTATATCATGTTTTGTTTAATAGAGTACGGAACAAGACAACAACTTCTATAACAATTCATTGTGTGCCAGGTTGGATCTTTAACTCAATAACCGCATATATCCTATTTTGTATAATGGAGTAAGGAACAAGACAACAACTTATAGAACAATTCACTTTTAAATTTTTCAAGTTTTACTTTCTTATTTTTATATTTTTTACTTCATAAGTTTTTTGGTATTAACCCTTCAATTTTTCGAGGGAAGAGAGTCAGAGTAATCTGAAGTTCTGTCAAGAAGTTAAAGTCTGACAAATACTTGTTCTATCCAAAAATTGAACTTGGGATCTCTCAAATGATTTGTCGTTAGATGAACTCATATAAATTTTCCAATGTTTGATGATAAAACTTTATTTAAGTTTTTTCATTTTTATTTTATATTGAAAAAAATTATTTGCTTTTCGTCTCCATATAATTAAGGCTAATTTGATCGTTTTGGTCCCCTAACTAATTTTTAATTTTTCTTTTGGTCTCATAACTTCTAAAACTTCTATATTGGTCCTTTAATTTTACCTTTGTCAGTCAATTTAGTCTCTTTCTGTTAACTTTAACCACAAATGTCTAAGGTAGATTAACATTATTGGTGGTTCGTCATAGACCTTATTAAATTTTTTAACTTTAACCATTTGATCTTTTGTTTTAAAAAGGAGTTGTTGGATAATGCAGGATTATTTTATCTTATTGTGCATCACCAACATCTAATTTTGTTCCCAAGTTACATAGGACATTACAGAGGGAGGAATTATGTTCTCAAGTTCCAAGATATCTTACATGGAAGCAAACACCCAAAAAGACAAAGAAACATGCATTTCAACTTCCAGACAGCACTCACATGCGCCTGACACGCATTTTTATGCGACTAGGCACATGCTCATGCACTAGGTGCATGGTTTTAGGCGCCTGACTCCTAAAACACCACTCATATGCGCCTCGCGCATGGTCCTGGGCACCTGGACACGTGTCTTGTGTGCCAAGACTGGAATTTTGTTACGTTTAACTATGCATAATATTATGTCATATATTTTATTTCGTAATTAACTACATTGGGACGCTTATTAATATTTACCAAACTTAATATTAAGTTTGGATTTTGTCCATGTGATGATATACGTGAAAGGATGAGTCAAGATCACGCACCAAACCTTTTAACTTATCGTTTTGCGCGTGTTAGGTTGGACATTTAACTCACTAATCACGTATATCCTGTTTTATTTAATAAAGTACGGAACAAGACAACAACTTATATAACTATTCATTGCGTGTCAGGTTGGATCTTTAACTCAATAATCGCATATATCATACTGTATTTTGTTTAGTGGAGTACCGAACAAGACAGCACGGAACAATTCACTTTTAGATTTTTCAAGTTTTACTTTCTTATTTTTGTATTTTTTTAATTAGGTTTAATTATTTTTTACTTCATAAGATTTTTGGTGTTAACCCTTCAATTTTTAGGGGAAGGGAGACATAGTAATCTGAAGTTCTGCTGAGAAGTAAGTTAAGTGCGACAAATAATTGTTCTACCCAAAAATTAAACTCAGGATCTCTCGAATTATTTGTGAAGGTGAGAAAAACACAAGAAGGGGGGATTGAATTGTGTTTAGATTTTCCTCGTTTTCTCTTAAGCTGAAAGACACAAAGCAATTATACAGGTTTCTTCCACAAAGCAATTATACAGAGAGAGAGAGAGAGAGAGAGAGAGAGAGAGAGAGGGAGAGAAGGAAGAAAGACACAAAACAATTATACACGTTTCTTCCACAAACCAGAAGTAGTTCTGTCCCCTTTGCACTTCCAAGAAGAGTTCACTATAATGTAATATCTAATTACAAATGCTCACTGCTAAACTTAGCAAGAGACTTCAAATGCTCAAGCACAACTGCAAGAGAATTCCAATGCTCCTGAACACAATTAAGAGACTTCTATGCTCGAGCACATAAGCAAGAGACTTCTAATCAAACAGAATTACAAAGAAAACTGTTTGACACTGAACACTTGATATACAATCAGAGGTGCTCACAATACAAATCAGATACATACTCTCAAGACTCTAGAATTTCTAAGATGTGAGCTTTGAAAAGAAATTCTTAGTGAACTCTTGGATGGTGAACAATTTTGACAAAGTTTAGGCGCTTTCAAATTGTTGTTGAGTCTTATACGTTCTTCAAGTCTTCACTCCTTTATATAGAGGTGTGAGATGAACATTGTGAATTGCCAGCACATCCAAAAAGAGTCGTTTGAAGCTTTCATCAATCACCAATGATTCATTGCCTGATATGGTTGTTGTCCTATGAAGGATCAATTTCAAATGCATTCCATGTATGAAGGAACATTGTTGCAGGCAGAGCTGTTATCCTTGTCTTGTAGCAGA
>Ga0099826_10004244_pt1 | contig 9998 bp, 5 predicted proteins | sample Mtrugardesep15_FD_76830 | JGI IMG/M metagenome (GOLD analysis project Ga0099826, IMG submission 76830) | Root nodule microbial communities of legume samples collected from California, USA - M. trunc garden sep15 | ecosystem: Host-associated > Plants > Roots > Nodule | place: USA: California...
AACATTAGTACATTTACCATAAATCTCTTTACAAAGAACTTATACAAGAGTGAAATAAATCTCTTTTTTACCGAATAGAAAAAGAGAAATGCTCCAAAAAGAGTACTTATGCACATCAGCATCAGCTATATAGTGGTGTAGAGTGTAGTAATCTGGCAACTAAAAAATTGAGTACGTGGATGCAATATTTTGCAGGACCATATAATTTCTTTAGAAAAATTGTGTTGCCCTAAACATTGGGATGCAAATTCTGTCTTGTATGCATACTATAAAATGCAAGCTTCCTTGAATGGAACTCAAAAGAGAGCAATCTGAGGATATATTATGAACATTACTGATGTTGAGTCAACTGATATTGCTAATGGTATTTCTTGTGCTGTTGAATCATTTTATATGCCTATATTTCGTGACGGCAAAGATTTGAGGGACATATATGTGGTAAAATCTTTAGAAGAGACTCCAAATTGCACACAAGAGCAAGATGGTATTGATATGACTAGCTTTGCTCCTTCTTCTGGTTTCAATAGATCATAAGAGAATGGAAGAAGATTCAGAATATATTAGGAAAATATGTGAATTGAGGGGACATTTTATATCTTTATATCTTAAGGCATACTCATAATGATATGGTTGATAGGCTGCTCAAAGACGACGGCACACCTGATAAAAATGGATATCAGAAGGTTTGTATAGTTATCTTCTTTTGCATCACTGTGCTGTTTTTGTGATCAATTTTGGCATTCAGATTCTGAAGTGTGGCTATATTTATTTAGTGGTATAATTGTTTCCTTTTCTTCATTAAAATGTTAGTAAATAATCTATGCATTCAATTACATTTAGGCATTTATCTATAACTTATAGTTATCCTTGGTATATTGAGCATTTAGACATTTTAACAATATGTTACCCACTCACTGAATTTCTAGATACATGTTACTCATTCTTGGATTCTCTAACAAATTACTTTAGCTTACTAACATGCAAGTTATGATGGAAAAAAATTCCCTTCTTCTTCTCATGTAGGGATTATATATCATATGTTACTTGATGCCATTAGCTTTTCTTTCCATTTCTCTCTCATTTTCAATTCATGACCTCTTTTTCACACAATGTCAAATTCATTAATCAAGTTAGAGCTTGATTATGTCTCTGATTTTGATCTTAATTAAGCTGTCAGTTTTATGAAAGTCATTTTGACATTATCAAATTCCAATTTCTAATGTTGCATGGAAACACTTACGTTATATTTCAGGGACCAATTTGGCCTTCTATTATCAATTTCATGGTGCAATTTACACATAAGGGTTAAATTTGAGTTGGTATTTGCATATTTCAAGGTGGGTGAGGTTATCTTAAGTTGAAAGAAAAAACATCCAGCAATTTTTTTAATTTTTTTTTTCTCCACAAAATATGCAAATACCTCCTATGACAATGTGACATAACTTTCAAAACATGTGGCAATGACAGGTTGATCGTTAACAGCGACGTCATACTCTCAAACGGAAAAAACTAACGAGACGGACTAAAGTGACGGGCGGTTAACAAATTCTGGGGGATTTTTGCTATTTCGCAAATTTAAGGGAAGTATTTGAGTGAAGGTTACAAATTCAGGGAGGTCATGGGCTATCCACTCTTTCAAACTAATGATAACTTTAGAAAACAAAAAAAAACAAAAATCAATGTTAATTCTTCATCATATTGTGGAAATCTAGAAACCCTAAATCACCTTCTTTAATTGTTCAATTTTATAAGTGGTTGAAATGCCGGTCTTCCCGTATGGGAGACCAGACCATCTTATCCATTTTAAAGGTCTTAGGAACGATATAAAAAAGGTTAGAGAAAGTTAGCTGTGATACAGTTCTCTAGCATCTGAATATCATGGAAAACTATAAATGCTATGATTTTTTCTCATAAAGGTGTTGATTTGGAGAAGTTTGTGGAGGACACAAAAGTTCTATCTTAGAAAATTCTTAAAACCATATCAAGAGGATTTATTTATGCAATAAATAAGTGGCTTGAGAACAAGTTGAGCTGTTTGGGGACAGTAAGCAAGGAGTAGATGTTTGGAGATGAAGGTGAAGTATTCAAATTGTTTCAACTTTCAACAGTGCAGAAGCTGAAGTATTATGTTCTGTCAAAATGTGTTGATGAGTATCAGTGTGATTGTAGGATTTATATCAACCAAGTTATGAGGCTATGCTTTCTTTATTCTGCTGCGTATTACGGACCACGTTACCTATTGAGCAAGGAGCAGCATTTCAACTCTCTGAGTACTTGAGAGATCATGCTGTTTCTTTTCAGGAACTTTATGTTCTTACACTGTTGGATTGGTTCGTGGTTTGCCGATGTAGTCTTGATGTGTTTTAGAGTGGAGTCGATGGTAGCATAAAAGTCAAGTTGAAATCTAGAAAATTATGCAGTATATGACGCTAAACATTAATGAGGGGAGGCTGAATTTGTCATGGAATTGGAAGCTAGTCATAATATTGGCTATGTATGGCAAGGAGCTGCAGATTTTCTTCTGCATAATTTTGCAGTATATGGGCTGGTTGTAGGTGCTTTGAGGTAATTCCATGTTGTGGGTTGGGAGTGATTTTGTTTTGAACAATAACTTTTTAGTCTTGTCATAGGCCCTGTCTAACTAGGAAGCTTTGTTTTAGCATGCTTAAGAAGTTGTGTATTAGAGGTTTAGATTGTTTTAGGTGATTTGTGTTGTAATGTTTCTCTACTGTTTCATTTGCTTTTTTTTTTTTTAAAAAAAATAAATAAAAAAGAAGCAAGATTATCAACTAAATTTCAATTTTAACCATCCCTATACTATTAAGATGTAAGTACTTAAGGTAGCTTTGAACAATCCACTAAATAACATTACATTTGTTCGAGTGGAATTGGACTCAAATCCTTTAAACAATATCTCGAGTTTGAGTCTTGTGGATGGAAAAAAAAATTGATTAAAAGGGGAGACCCCACTAAAAATAGTCAGTCAAGTTCTCCGACGAAGATTATTCGTCGAAAAAGTTTGTAGATACTTCGCACCAATAACATGGTTACCCACAAAATACATCCACTAAATAAGAGTATATCATATATATCCAACTTATATTACTTAATAATATTTTATAAATGTCTAATTTCACCCTTTTGACATTTGACAATACTTGTATTACATACATATAATGAAGTCGAACATGGTCCCTATTTGACAAATTATGTAAAACGTGTACTATTTGATGCTTTGTTATATTATAGCAAATTGTAGCACAAGTTAGTGTACAACACGTCTAGTTTACAGGCACAACACGTCAGCTTGCTGTCAGATTAAACAAATCAAGAACTACATATTTAACAATCTTTTCTGTATGTAATTAAGTTGTAACCTTTTTGTTCCAGTATTAACTTGTTAGAGATTGAACATCTTCGAAAAATGCACACTTGTTCTCAAAGTGACAATATGTATTGAGATCCCTCAGGGATACAAACTACAAATTACAATACCAGAATTATGGGCAAATATTTATGACATATAATAATCTATACCAGGTAGTATCTAAATAATGTATAAATAGAAGTAACCACAAGTTTTAAAATATATTTTATACAAATAAAGACCTTTTAAAACAACTGATAAATACTCTCAGCTGTATGCAGACCTTTCTCTATAATGAGAATACATTTAATGTCTAGATTGTTGATATTTCTGTATCAGCCAGTATCATCTGAATGGGGAGTAAGGCTTTATGCATATTACCTCTTCTTCCTTTATGCAAACATCGCCTCTGTGAGACTTGAATACCTCTAATGCTAAAGGCGTCACTCGAGCACAACCATTCAAGTACAAAATGGAGAGACTTTTGCAACCGTCTCGTAACGCCCGCAAGCCATTATCAGTGAGATTGAGACATCGATTCACATGCAGTCTCTTCAAATTCTGACAATATAGCCCCACTGCTTGCCATCCAGATATACTCACCTCGTGACATAATGCTAAATTCCATTCTTCAAGTAGTGTACATCCCTTGGCTATTGCAATAATAGAAGCATCAGAAACTGATCTACACATTCGAAAGTTTAGGATTTTGAGGCTTGAGGAAAATCCTATTCCACGCAGGGGATCTCCTGAAGGCGACCAACTTAAGCAAGATACATCTAGATACTCTATTCCGCCACCGTTAACAATTCCGACCATCCCTTCTAGGCTAAGTTTACAAGACTCGGCCTCTACGTGTACGAGAGATTTGGAACACCCTTCAAATCCAACGCCACTTATACGCTCACAGTGTGATACGTTAATAGCTTGAAGCTGGCGACACTGCTGAGTAAGAGCTTTCAACCCTTTGTCGGATATTTGTGAGCAGTATGAAAGGTTTATGCATCTCAAAGATAAGCAAGCAGTGGTTAAAGTCTCTAATCCTTCATCAGTAATGTTAAGACACCGATAGAGACTAATTGTTGTCAATGAGGGACAACCAGAAGCAACTAGGGATAGCCCGTAGTTAGTGACTTTCAAACAACAATCCAGATTAAGTTTTTGTAAATTTGAACCGTAGCTTAGCAAACGGGTTAGTCCTGAATCATCGAGCTCCGTGCAACCACATAGAGATAAAGACTCTAAATGTTGAAAGCGCCTTAGCAACCTATGAATATGGACGGTGTAAACATCAAGACCCTTAGCAGACAAAGAGGAAGGGTTTAATATACTAAATGAACACTCAAATTGCAGAGTCCGACGGTTGAAATTTTGGATATGGAGCCATCGGCGGCAAGTCAAGCCAAATGATTCACGATCAGTACGACAATCTAAACCATGAAAAATAATAGTAAGGCAGTCATCTGGTAAGTGCGTGATGGAGGTAGCACCAAGTTTGGAAAGATCTTCCATGTCAACCTTTTCAAGACTCATCTGAAAAAGGCTGTAATGATCGAATCTTTACGGTGAATTTTGTCAGAGAGCCAGGTGAAATGGAAGGCTCACATCCACAAAGTGCAGGTGATTCTCTACTATAACCATAACCGATATGAACCCCACATTTACGGCAAAGCAGTTTAGTCTTTGAACGAGACAACCATGAGACTGGAAAACAATTTACTTCATCAACCTGTGTAAAACGGCTGAGATCAACGGAAGAAAAGGAGATTGATCCTTTCTTAACAGACTTTTGGTATTCAGATGCAATGTTAGATGTGGTTCGATTTGAAGATGTCAATTTCAGAGGGTATCCACAAGAGCCGCAGCTGCAGTGGACACCAAAATCTCAAAATAAATTAATACAAAACTACAGCATAAAACATAAATATGTCATGGATTTTTCAAAAATAAGATTGAAAGATAAGAACAACATCCCATGTCAAGTCAGAAAAATTCAGCATGCCGAGTGATGCTCTATATAGAATAGATTGACAACTGAGTTTTCTTTAATTCTTTCATTATATACTATAACTATTACCATGTAATGCTAATTAGTAGATTTTTGTCTTCCAAGTGTTACATCATATCATAATTATTGTTTGTAATTTTTCATTTATTCATGCCCCATAAAAGTGCTAGAGTCCCCACTTCTACAATTTCATCCATCCTTATCCTTCTTAAACTCAATATTTTCAAACCAAAAATCAACTCTTCATCCCATACATTGCAAGATTTTGATTTCCAAATCTTAAACCCATTACCGGAAAAAGGAACTAGCAAGACACACACAAGAGCCAAAACCAAAAAGGAAAAGATAGCCATAATCTTCAAGTTATAAAGACGAAGAAAAACATGAAAAAAAAAAACAGTAACCAACTAAACAAAACACAATATGCATTTTCATGTCAGCATAAACCCTAGGAAGTTAGAAAATAAGCACTCCCTCCATTTTTAAATACAAGCAGAATTGACTTTTTAGATTCATTTATTTAATGATGTATGTGGTTCATAATATAGACCTCATACATCATTAAAAGTCAATTTTGCTTATATTTAGAAACGGAGGGAGTAAAAAAAAGGTCAGCGCAACATCATACTAGGAGAAAGGCATGCTTTTGTCTTGTACTGTAAGCACTACTTTGATCGTGTTTCTAGACTCTAGTTGAATTGAACCTCAACAAAATATAGATAATTAGATTTGTCTTGTTCAGAATTTGGATAAACAACTTAATTAAACACTTATGCTATACAAGCTTTTATCATGAGTGTTTACGCACGAGCTATTTTAAAAAAACAAAAATAATATAAAGTGAAATTGTTTTGATACAAGTTATATGCTGTTTTGATAAGCTATCCTGAACTTGTGGAAATAAGCTGAAAAGACGTTGTGATGTTTCCATAACAAGAGCTTATACCATCTGATAAACCCAATCCAAACAATCCATAAGTTGACATGGAAAAGACATGTGATCAAATGCATTATTTCACAACCCCAACAACAACAAAGTAATGTTTTGCATCAGGAAGCAAGTCAACATAATATTAAGACAGAATGGACAATGAAGCACAAACACTCAGATTAGGCGTTGTGTCCGACAAGACACCGACACATGTGATTACATTGAATTATATCATTTCTTAAACTATCATCGGTGTGTCGTGTCTGGTGTCCTAAATATCTAACATCAGAACAACACACACGTGTTCAAACATTGAGAACCGGGAAAGCATAAAAAATCACATAATGAATTAAGCAACATACATAATAGGCAGCAAAAATGAAAAGCGAAAAGAAAGAAGAGGAGAGGGAGTTAGCATACCAGTAAGAGACATCATGAGTTTGTGACATCCTTCAGTGGTTGAAATTGCAATCGCCATGTTCATCATCCATTATAACTCTGATTTTGTTGTTGAAAAAGAAAGAGAAAATTGAGGAATATCACCTTACTTAATTGTCAATTCAATTTTCCGTGTCGATCAATTCTTTCTTTGCTGACTCTTACCTAAATTCCATAAATAAATGTCACTCGGTTTGGTTTGGTTTGGTTTTTAAATTCAACAACAACAGGTACGCAAACAAAATAACAATAGTTGGTGTTGTTTTTAAGGTAGAGTTTAATTTTTATACGTCAACTGTAAATCCAATGTTTTGTTTTGCCACAAATGTATTTTCAAGCTTATTAAATAATGTGACACCAGCGGACAATATTAGGTCACTCAATTCTGATATCGTAAAAGAGATGAGATATTTGAACTTCGAAATTTTGACAACTTATCCTACAACTTATAAAACCAAGTTTAATTTGGTGAAACACATACTAAGAGGGAGAAAGAAAAATTATTGTTTTTTAAGTATGTTTTTATAAGTTGTCAAAATTTTGATGTTAAAATATCATTATTCATTGTAAAATGTATGTATGTAGAGGTGGAGTTCAAACTTTATTTTCTTTTTTGTGGTCGGGGCTTGAATCTCATATCTTAAATGTATTATGTATTGTCTCTACCAATTAAATTAAGCTTATGAAAGACAAATTTTCACTTGTTCATCTTAAAATTTAATTTTTAGTTATTAAACTATTTAACAAAAAAAATAAAATAAATAAACACTAACAAGGTATATAAATTAAGAGTCTGTTTGTTATAATTTTTTTTAAAGTAATCATTTTAAGAGTATTGCATCTGTTTATTACAGTTTAAAAAAAAAAATCAGAATCTAAAAACTACTTCAAATGAAAAGCCGTTAAGAGCAACTTCTAAAAAAAATAGATTTTTGTAGAGGAGATAAAAGATATAGATCAAAAGATTGAAATAATTTTGTAATAAAAAATCGTTTTTTTAACAGTATTCAAACAAACCAAATTATTTTAAAAAAATGATTTACTACAATAAACAAAAAAAATAAATTCTGATTTTTCATATCTCGATAAAATAATCTCTAAATTATTTTATGACAAAATCACTTTTATTTTAATATGCAACAAACGAGCCCTACCCGACCTCTACATGCACATTCCAATAACAAAACCAACAAAAAAGTATGAGAAAATTCCTCTAAAAAAAATAGAGTATGAGAAATTTTTGGAAGAATGATGGTAACCAATAAATTTTCTAAATTTGGAATGGAATTTGTCTCTCAATAAAAAATTGGAATGGAATTTCAACACATCTAAGAGATGTTTATATTTATTTATCATGTAGGGATTCTATGAATTAACTTACAAGGTGTTAGCATCAATCCTGGTAATAAGAACAAAATATAACAAATTTAAAATACTGCGCTATGTGATGCTAAGCCATCGACAAATATTACTCCGAACCCGATCATAAGTAGTCAATTTGTATCTTCACAAGTGAGGATCTTCTCAGGGGATGAGGAAGAAAGTCTCCTCCAAGGTGGTTTGGAGGTTGGATCCTCTCCTTCTTCTTTCTTCTCTATTTTGTGTCTTTCTCTCTCTAAATTTTAGAGAGAATATTAAGAGAGGAATGAGGATGGGAATCACGGGTGGAAATAAGTTGGATGAGTTAGATTTTGCAAAATCTAAGTATCATATGTAAAAAAAATTAAGCATGTGAGACATGTAATAGACTTGTTTTCGAGGCCTAAATATGACCTTTTGAAAGTTTAGTATGGTCTATTAGTCTTTTAAAACACATTTTATATGAACATCTTTAAATAAGTAATGCGATTTAAGTTTAAATAAACTAACAAACTAATAAATCAATCAATGAGATTCAACTCCCTATTGATGTTTAACTTGAATTATTAAAGAATTTTTTATGAGATCCAACATGTCTGACCACTAGGTCATATGCCTTTGTAGACTGACCTGCTTTATTTCCATCCGTAATGGGAATCATACCCTCCATCTTGTGGGGATTTCACTTCCGAGCAGTGCAAAAGAATGACATTTATATGTATATTTTCAAGTATTTATCGGATATCTTTAGACGAATTGTTGAAAAAACCTGAGTTCAATTTTTGTTTGGAACAATTATTAGTTAGACTTTATTTACTACTGAACTTTGAATTGCCGTATCCTCTTTGGATTAATGAAAAAAAGAACTCAAATATTTTATATATTATATTTGTTTGTTTTTAATTTCATACAATATATTTATTTCTTTATTTTATTTCACTTAAACTTAAGCATGTCCTTTGACCACTTTGTACTTTCCACGGGAAAAGTTTGTTTAACCGGGTTCCACTTATATAATATTGGTCATTTTATGGTATATAACATTATCCAATCAGGGTGTTTGTCTAACCATCTCCAATTTAGCCATTTGCAACTTTGTTGGAGAAAGGTACAATAAAAAGTAGCTACTCTGGTCAGACAAAAATAAAGGAATTCAAAGTAATCTATATTCTTTTTTTGGCACAATCAAAGTAATCTATATTAATAGCTTAAATAATCAATTTTTGAAACATACATGTAGTGAGGTTAATATTATTCTCAAAAAAAGAAAAGAAAAGAAAAAAAAAGAAGACATGTTTTATAATCTAATTATTGGAATACTGTAATGGTGCCACTCTTAGTCCTGCTTCATTTTTCTAGTATTGTTGAATGAAAGTTATTTGAAGAATAAGTAGAAATGAAAGTTTCCCAAAACTGGATTGGAAGAGATGGCTGAGAAGAAAAAAAAAGATTGTTGTGAATACCTTTATTGTAGAAAAAAGTATGACTAGTGCCAATGTAGTTTTGAGTTTCCTTGATATCTTTATTGGTTTGCCAATATGGGTTATGTAAGCTTGAATTTGATAATAAGTAAATGATGTGATAATAAGTCCTAACACAGCTCAACCATCAAAATTCAGAACATTACTTGTATTGAAACCAGAGAGCCAAATACTATCATTTTGACGTTGCCCTTTTATTTCCTTATTACTTTCTTTCCTAGAGATGTTATGTTACTTGACATTCTTTTTGCTTTCACAGGGTGATTTTTTTTATAGAGTCTAGTTTGTAATATGTCATACTTGAGAACATAGTTTTAAAACTCGGACCGGACCGGTCGGTCGGACCGGTTCGACCAAGAACCGGTGGGGTAACCGGTTCGAGCTGCATGTTGGATCGGTTATGCTGTCAAACCG
>Ga0099826_10004245_pt1 | contig 9997 bp, 6 predicted proteins | sample Mtrugardesep15_FD_76830 | JGI IMG/M metagenome (GOLD analysis project Ga0099826, IMG submission 76830) | Root nodule microbial communities of legume samples collected from California, USA - M. trunc garden sep15 | ecosystem: Host-associated > Plants > Roots > Nodule | place: USA: California...
ATAGCACTTGATGATTGTCACATAGAACAAACCGTCGGTGTAATGAGAGAAACTAGTGGCAAACATGTATGCCATTCTCAATATTTATTTGGCAAGGTCGAGTTCTTAAACATTTCAGATAGTTAGAATGATATCTTTATATGGCCCTGATGCTCTCCATTTGGGGGAGGAAACAATCACTTCCAAAGTTGATCTCAAGATTTTTTATGCCCTGGACGAATCAATAAATTAGTTGTGCCTTATTAATTATTCGAATATCATTCTTCTAAGATTATTTGTTGCAAAAAGTTCTTTCATGATCAAAAAGAAATATATCTATATAATAATAACTGCTAAATAAAAATAATAATTTTAGTACCCCTTAAAAAATGGTGTTCTAGGCTATCGTCATTTCCGTCCACCCTCAAACTTCAAAGTCACCCGTGATCACTTCCATTCATAAAAAGAAGACACGTGGTAATCTAAAAATTTTACTTCGATTTTTTTCCGTGTAACTTGCTTTTACATTACTAGTAATTTTACTACTTTAAAGTAATCTAACAATTTTATTTAAAGTAAGACATTATGTTCACCTTTATTTAAATATATGATATGATGCTTCTTTAAAAAAATGATATGATCCTACCGCGGCATTTGTTGTCCAAATGTGTTTAATTTATAGTTATTTGATTTTTTATTAAAGGACCTGGTCTTATAGACTTGAAATTTTTAGAAATTACTTCTAAAAGAAAATTCCTTTGAGTTTCAAATAGATTCTGCATGGTAATGTTAGATGGATACAAAAATTACGGCTGCGTCAGTTTTCTCAACTCATAGACGTTATGCAAGGTTCATGGTTTATGGAATTCCTTCTTTGGGTGTGAGGCTACTCCCCATCTCCGGATATTCCTTTCTTATCCACACGTACTTCTGTTGATGCCCATCTCGAATGAGCCTTTCGATCTAGATCTTTCGACCCGTGCATTCATCAGTTTAGTGACCATGTATCCTATGGTACTCACAATAGAACGTACGATCCATTCCAGGTTTAGTCCGTCTTTCGCAAGGTAGGTTGATAATGTTTGAATCATTTTAGGTGTTCATTCATGTCTCTAATCCTAATACTTATTTCGATCATTGTGTCCCCGTCTCGACGCCAATCATTGTTCGTGGAGGGAGACCCTGTATTTGCCTTGCTTTGCCGCTACTATTTATTCGATGAAAATGTAGTATGCTGCTCCCTTGGCAACTCCTCGATGGTTTTAAAATGTTGTCTTGCCGACAGACAGTGTGTGCCAAATTTACTCTTAAGAACACATTTTTTTATCATATTTAAATTTAAAACATATGATACAAATATTAAAACTTAAATTAAATACTCATAATAATAGATTGATCCAAGTGATAAAAGATTTGAACCTTAGTTACAATTGCATATGGAAAATAGTTAGTTCAAAAGGTAAAATTTTGTATCTATAATATGGCAACATGAGAAAAAATTTAACATAATATAGCATTTAAAAAAATATATATAGCATTTCTTTCTGTCGAAAAAAAATATGTAGCATTTCTATTGTTTGAACTTTAAAGATTCTCTCTTTGTTTTCTTTTTCTATTGTTTGATCTTTTTATTCTGTTGTTTTGATTCTCTTTATTTGGTTATTTCCTTCTCTCCTCGATGACTCACAGGTCTCTAACTACCTAGGCCATTTGTATTGTGTTTTCATATTAATCAGTATCGTTTATTTGGGTGTTTTACAAGGCTCTCCTTTTCGATGGAGTGAAATTTTGGTGAAGACAAAAGCTTTATTAGGAAAAAAGGGAACAAAGAGACATGTGGTTGTTGAATAGTGTTTAATGCAAATTAGAAAAGGTCAGTGATTATGGAAAAGTAAAATTGATATTACACTGAAAATAGAAAAATGGTTGCTTTGTGTTGGTGCATGTTTGGTTGTGCTTTGATTTGTAAAATTGATTCCAGACGATAAATGAAATTGAGATGAATTGATTTTATATTTGGATAGATTTGTAAAAGTTAGTTAAATAATAAATTTAAGTGTTGAATCATTTGTAGAAACAACAAAACTTCAATTTTTTAACTTCAACTATAATAAATTACCAAGGCAAAATTCAACTTCATGCAAGACAAACCGACTTGGATAATAGTGGTGCTCAGGTGCTTATTTATGAGCTAGAATATTTGCAAAGAAGAGGAAACTTTGCATAATCAATGTAATGAAAGACGTTACTAATGGACTACCATATTACTAATGGACTACCCTAATCATGTTTTTTTGAATTTTTTTGGAATTCTTATTGTTGAAGGTTGATGGAGATGATATGAAGATGAAAATGAGGAGAAGAAGATGAAGAAAACCTAACATTTTTGAATTAAAACTAACAAAAATGACCAAAATGTGTAACAGAGATAAGTTAAAGGACCAAAATAAATCGAATTTTAATTAAGTAACTAAAACGATACTACCTAAATAGTTAAAGGACCAAAAATACAATTTAGCCTAAAGAATATGAACCTAACAAACAAGTAGTCAGAGATTCGATCTCTAACTAACTATCGCACATATAAAAAATTAGATGAGAAAGGAAAACCTTGTACCTACAATATGGCAAAAAAAATGTAAATATAAATATTATGAAAACAAAACAAGAAAATTAAATTAAACATCTCATGGTACACCGAGCATAATTTTTTGTTTATAAATATCTCATTTTTGCTTGTTAAAAAAAATGAAATTAAACATCTTCACAATTCCATTTGTATTTTAAAAAATATAATAGGTTTTTCTGAGATTTTTTTTTTGAGTTCAATGACGGTTTTCCCTTAAAAAAAACAATATTTGTTCATTTACACGAACATAAATAACGTCATAAAAAATGGAAAAAGAAAAAAATTACGAAAAAACTAACAGTATCTAAATCAAAGCGAATCAAAGCAATTGGAATACTTACCTGCAATGTTGACGATACTATTATTGATTAAGATATTTCAGTTTTGAACCCAACCCCTACGTATACTTCAACTTATCTCTATTATATACTAACTTATATTATAGATGAATTAGATTTTTTGATGAGAGATAATAGTAATAAAATTTATTATTTAATTAATTAATTGATTGTAATCTTTTGTCAGAAAAAAAAGGGAGGTTGGTGTAGTAAAGTAATTTGCAATGCGTGTTGGATACGGCACCGCTTGACGCAAGACGACAGAAAAAGAGCTGAGAGAATGAAGAAGAAGAAGAAGCGGGAAACGAATGATGAGGTGTGTGAGTGTAGTACGATTCAGCCTCACACGCTATAAACCGAAGGGTTTTACCTTCATTCTATTCTATAACAAACCCTAGGAGAAGTTGAAGAAACGTAGCAGCAACCATGTCTGAGCAGATTCGCAACATCTGGATCTCTGGTCTTCTCGATCCTTCGAAGGTGAGGATGACTGAGAGATACTGGTTCTACAATGGCGATATTGAAAAGAGCAAGGAAGCTCGAAAAGAAGCAAAGAAACATGAAAAGTTCATTCGGTCTTATCTCAGAAATCAGTCATGGCGGAGTGTCTTGAATCAGGGAAGAGGTCGCCAGGTTCCATTCAACTGGTTGTCTAATCCCGTTTCCGATTCTATCTCTGCAGATGTTACTTTCTTCGAAAGAGAAAACTATAAGGTACCATACACTTTATTTCACCTTTTCTAGCTTATCACAATTTTCATAACATTTTCACAACTTACTAACTTAAACGTGTTTTCCAGTTCAGTATATATGCATGCATAACATAGCAACAACACTCACTTATTTTTCCTGTTTCGATTCACTTATTATTTTACCTAATCTGATACTACAAGTTTTTGTGAGACTGTTTGGGTTAACTTTTCTGTGAGCATGTTTGGTATGTATTACTTTTCAATAAACAACTTATCAAAATTTTCATAACCCTTTTTTCAACTTATGAAAACACCTTATACCATATACAAAAACAATTTCACTTTATTTTATCATTTGCTATAAAAATGGCTTATCAAACCTTTTGTTATGGGTAAGATCTTGTGCTATAATTTGCAAAAACACCGTAAGCTGTTTATATAAAAGTCCAGAATATTGTTGCTTTTCTTGCTTACGTTGGTAAACTCATATATTCTTTGGTTAATTTTTTTATACTATTGACTTTACTGAAAATATGGCGTGCTTGCAGATGACTGTGATCGACACACCTGATCATAATGATTTCACTGCCGAGGTTAAGAATGCTCTGCTTGCCGTTGATGGTGCCGTTCTTGTTCTTTCTAGTTTTGATGGGGTGCAGGACCAGTCCATTACTGTGGATAAGCAAATGGTAAAATATCAACTTCCAAGACTTGTCTTCATCGACAATCTTGACCACAAGGAAGCAGATCCGTGGGAAGTTCTAGATCAGGTAAACTTACTTAGATTAATGGATTTGAGGTCATTATAGATTATTCTTATGTTGTTAATCCTAGATAGCAAGCGGCATGTAGCGCTGAACCCCAAAAATGCTATAGCGGTATAGTAGATAGCAAGAAAGCTACTATTGTCAATCTAGGATAGTGGAGCAAAGTTGAGCTATTGTTTCTATTTTGTGTCGTACATCACAATTCTGATGCTTCACACTGCTATTGATAACATGTGTTTTTTAGTTTCATTGCTAGTTGAACAGTTTTGCTTATTTTATAAAGAGAACTTCAGTACATAATCTTCTGCGTGTTTCTCTGTATTCTATACACAGAGCATCTAACTTCAGTTCAGATTTAGAAATGTATAATATTTAATTTTTATTGACCTTGGGCATTTTTATAATTATTTCTCAGTTTTACTTATAATTCAAATTCATATTGTTGGTTTTATCCGTAGAACATTTTTATTTATTTTTCAGACAAGATCCAAGCTTCAGCATCACAGTGCTGCACTACAAGTTCCAATAGGTTTGGGATATAGTTTTAAGGGACTTGTTGATCTCGTGCAATCAAAGGCCTACTTTTTTCATGGTTCAAATGGGTCTGTTTCTGAAACTTTTGAATTGGTTATGCTTGTAGCCATTCTTCAAAGTACTCAATTCGTTTCTTATTGCAGAGAAAAGGTTGTCGTTGAAGAAGTTCCTGAGTATATGGCAGCCTTGGTGTCAAGAAAAAGGCGTGACCTTATAAAAACTGTGTCCGAGGTGGACGATAAGCTTGCTGAAGCTTTTAGCAGTGACAAGCCCATCTCAGTAGCTGATCTTGAGGTGTGTTGATTAACAATGTCTTTTTTTTTTCCATCGGAGTTTTGCATGCATATTATTTGGTTTTACATTTAGCAAAGATTTATCAGATGTTATTGTTTTGACTAATAGTTTATCAACATATTGTCATGAAGTGTTGAGGATGTTGAAGTTTGAGCTTCATAAATGTGTCTCAACTAAAAAAAAGCACATACGTATCATTTTGTAATGGAATAGAACGTTGCATGGGTCTCAAAGAAGGTATCATAATATAGCATGTGAAACATAATATAAATCCTTTGGAAAACAAACTTCTTGTCCTTGTACCACTGTGAGCACGTGCATTTTCAGATAGTGTGATATACGAAAACCTGTTGTTACTTCGCTCCCACCCCCATCTATAAATTTTATTTTGTATATAGGTTTTCTTTTTATTATTATTGTGTGTGCAGGAAGCATTTTCAGATATAGAGTGATATACGAAAACTAGTTGTTACTTTGCCCGCACCCCCCATCTTCAAATCTTAATTTGTAACTAGTTTTCTTTTTGTTATTGTTGTGTAGGAAGCAATTCGTAGGGCTACCATAGCACGGAAATTTGTACCGGTTTTCATGGGTAGTGCATTCAAATATAAGGTAACCGTTGAATTGTCTTGAATTCTTCATTATATGTTCTTGACCATCATTCCCCCCATTTCTTTCTCAGGCAAACTCTTTTTTTAATTGACTCATGAATATGATTACGATTTTATTTAGTTTGGGTCTTCTAGAGACTTCGCTTTGGAAACTGAATTCACTTGGAGCATTTTTTTGTACAATGATGACTAGTGGTGGTCCATGACACTGAAAAATTTGGGTCTGGTCAAATCTAGAGCATGTCATTACAGTTAATCCTATTAAGAACAATAATCAAACATTAGTTTAGACTTTAAGGGATCTTTGTACTCCTAATTTGAGACATAATATTCTTTATATTTTATTAAAGTTCTTAATATTAATTATCCCATTAAAGTTCTTTATATTTTATATTTTATTAAAGTTCTTGGATATCATCCTCCATGCTATCATGTTTTGAACCCCCGTAATATTCTTTCACATGCATGCACACTCAGGCATGTCTGAACACTAATATGATACAAACTTGAACATTCTATAGTTAGGTAATTATCAATATGATACAAACTTGAACATTCTATATTTCATGCATGCTCATTGTATTGGATTGAGATTTTAAAAATCTATTTTGGCATATAAAAGTCATGTGAATTTTAAAAGACTTGCGTTGAAATGTAATGATTCATTGAAGCAGGCCTCAAAACAGAGAAGTAGTAAAAACAAGCAATTAACAAAAATGAGTAGAGAAGGCGTTGGTGTTATTGAATTAGGAATTGCAAATGCAGATGGGAACTCACACCCAATCAACCCAAGAGCTGTGCTCCACAAAGAAGTTACAATTCTTTCCCTAACAAACAGCAAACAAACTTCTGCATAACCTCCCCCCTTTTTCGTAGCACTCCTCAATAACAGAAATCATAACTAAACCACACCTTCTCATACTGAGCCTACTGCCACATCAGTACTGCTACTACCTATTTCTCCTCACATAGACTTTGCGCACCTTAGGCGCACTTTGCTGGCTTAAACCACACAAATTTTTTTCACAAACAAGTCTTTTAAAATCCCAATGCGATACACCCGTCCTAATTTCTAGGCCTAAGTGAGATAATGAAATTGAACATGACTTGGTTCATATGTTGGATTCAAGCCTAAATATACCTTTTATGTGTTAGAAATATACTAGACGGAATAAAGGTATGCCAGGGAGGAGAGTTAGTTGTTAGGTTGGGTTGGTTGGCCGGTTAGTTACACCCAGCTATGGGTAGTTGGTGTAAGGGTGAGTGAGGGCCATAGTCGAGCCATTAGTTTGTTGACATAGATTGAGAGGGGCTTTGTGTCTGTACAGAGGCTCCTTTCTTTGTAAGTGCTTCTGCTATTTTGGATGGAGTTAACGATTGCAGATGGTGAACCATAGAAGAAGGCTTAATGTCCTCCGTTTTTAGCGACTATTTCCCTCATAAAACGCCACCTTGCCGCCATCCTTCACAAGTTGGCCGTAGCTGTTTGCAAAAAATCCTTCATTGCAATTTCCCCATGTCCACTATTTGATAACATTGATTTTGGCTTGAATAATACATACAAGCCAACTCTTAATTTTGTATTTTAACAGTCTGATATTTTTACTATTTGTTTTTTCTGGTACAGGGGCTGCAACTACTTTTGGATGGTGTGCTTAACTATTTGCCTTGTCCAACTGAAGCTAGCAATTATGCTCTCGTTCAATCTAAGAATGAGGAAAAGGTACCAAATTCAAAGAAAGAATTGAATGAGATTATCAGAATTGCCTATATTATTAATAGAGGAAAGAACCTAGGCCAGCTAACCATACGCCAATCATTTATGGCATTAGCCAAAGCACTTTCACTTTGAGTTATCATCAGATTTGGCATTCTAGAACCAAACACATGGACCTTGATTTGTTGTTTTTTGAGAAAAAAAACTCTTTCCAAATCTCTGGCATTCTCGCAAAGCCATTGACTAATGTTCAATTTTGTAATCTCAGAGACAAACTTACGCTTCTTAGTAAAAACGACTGCACAACTCTACACTCAAACTAATTCACTCTCTAATCCTAGGCACCAACTCTTGATTAACATGGTGTTGTGCTATTTTTTAACCTACTGAAAAAGAATATTATTTGGCTATTTTAATAGGATACACTTGTCGCATTGACTTTCACACTAAGGAGAAAGTATGATGTAATAACTTAGTAACTAAATCGTGTTTTCAAGCATGCATGCATAACAACAAAACTCTTTTTTTTTCCTGGGTTTCTTTCCTGCATTAGTAGTAGTAAACTGATATATAAGCCTGTTTGGATTGACTTATTTGACCTTATCTGCTGGTATAAGTCTTGTGAGACTGTTTGGTATAATAATTTTTATAAGCCTTTTTTCAATTTATTTTGATAACTTTTCCAAGATAACTTATGAAAACACCTTATAGCATATACAGGAACAATTTAACGTTATTTTACCATTTGTTATCAAAATTGCTTATCAAAGTTTCTGCATAAGCGCTTATCATGACAAGCAATTGTCATGATAAGCACTTGTACTATAAACTGCAAAAATGCTATAAGCTGTTTATACAAAAGTCAATAATATTCTTGGTTTTCTTGCTTGAATTATTTATGGCAGTAAACTCATATTCTTCAGTTAATGTTTTTTTTTATACTATTTACTTTCTTTAAAATTTGTCATTGCAGATGAGCGTAATTGAAACACCTGCTCATGTTGATTTCACTGATGAGGTTCAGAATGCTCTGCCTGCCTTTGGTGCCATTCTTATTCTTGATAGTGTTGGTGTTGATAGTGTTGGTGCCATTGCTGATGATAAGGAAAAGAAAACATATGAACTTCCAAGACTTGCATTCATCAAAAATCTTGACCAGCAGGGAGCAAATCCGTGGCAAGCTGTAATTCAGGTAAACTAGATGATTCTTATGTTATTAACCTCAGATGGCAAGCGGCCTGTAGCGCTGAACTTCAAAAATGCTATAGCGGTATAGTAGATAGCAAGAAAGCCACTATTGTCAATCTAGGATAGTGGAGAAGAGATGAGCTGTTGTTTCTATTTTGTGTTGTACATCACAATCAGGATGCTTCTCACTGCTATTGATAACATGTGTTTTCTAGTTTTATTGCTAGTTGAGCAAATTTGTTTATTTTATAAAGAGAACTTCATTAACATTATCTTCTGTGAGTTTGTCTATATTCTTTGCACAGAGCGTCTAACTTCAATCCAGATTTAGTCACGTATAATATTTAATTTTTATTGACCTTGGGCATTTTTATAATTATTTTCAGTTTTACTTATAATTCAAATTCATATTGTTGTTCTTATCCGTAGAACATTTTCATTTATTTTTCAGGCAAGATCCAAGCTCCAGCGTCATAGTGCTGCACTACAAGTTCCAATCGGTTTGGGATATAGGTTTAAAGGACTGGTTGATCTCGTGCAATCAAAGGCCTACTTTTTTCATGGTTCAAATGGGTCTGTTTCTGAATCTTTTGCTTTGGTTATGCCAGTGATTATTCTTCAAAGTACTCAATTATTTCTTATTGCAGAGAAAAGGTTGTCGCTAAAGAAGTTCCTGGATATATAGAAGCCTTGGTGTCAGAAAAAAGGCGTGAACTTATAAAAACTGTGTCCGAGGTGGACGATGAACTTGCTGAAGCTTTTAGCAGTGACAAGCCTATAACAGGAGCTGATCTTGAGGTGTGTTGAGTAACAATGTCTTCTTTTTTTTTCATCGGAGTTTTGCATGCATATAATTTGGTTTTACATTGAGCAAAGATTTATCGGATGTTTTTGTTTTGACAAATAGTTTATCAACATATTGTCTTGAAGTGTTGAGGATGTTGATGTTTGAGCATCAAAAATGTGTCTCAAGGCTCAACTAAAAAAAGCACATACATGTCCTTTTGTAATGGCATAGAATGTTGTATGTGTCTCAAATAATATACCATAATATAGTATGTGAAACATAATATAAAGAGTAAATTACACTCCCCTCCCCTCAAAGATGCTTAAATTACACTCCCCTCTCCTCTTATGTTAAAATATACACTCCTCTCCCCTCTTATTCAAAACATATTAGAAAATATTTCACTCCCCACCCCTAAGAGTAACATGAATTACATTCCCCTCCCCTCTTATCTTAAAATC
>Ga0099826_10004247_pt1 | contig 9996 bp, 5 predicted proteins | sample Mtrugardesep15_FD_76830 | JGI IMG/M metagenome (GOLD analysis project Ga0099826, IMG submission 76830) | Root nodule microbial communities of legume samples collected from California, USA - M. trunc garden sep15 | ecosystem: Host-associated > Plants > Roots > Nodule | place: USA: California...
GGCCTTTTGTGTAACATTAACTCTTTCCAAATATGGTGCAAATCAAAGGTCTGGTGTTTTCTTCAACTGATCAAAACGAGATTATAGGGAAAAAAATATGGAAAGAGGGAAAAATAAAAAAGAGGATACTTAATTTCATTATGGTATGATGAATAAGACACTAACCAAATATGCACTAAATTTGGCTTCTGCAAGATATTTGTTTCTTTAGTGGTCAACGTCAATCTATCAAAGGACTTAGGATGCTAAAACACGTATTCATGCTTACACAGATTTGAGGGAACAACAAAGGGGTATTGGTGGTATGATCAAGAAGTATAAGTAGTGGCGCAAAAGTTTTTTTTTCTTTAAGCGAGCAGTGGCACAAATGTGATCTTGTCTGGCAGTGTTTCCGTTTGTGACTAGGTTATGTTCAAGGTACTGTTAGAATTCAAATTTGCGTTTATCTGATTTGCAGACTTAAACAGTTCAATCCTATAAATCTCATGTAGTTAGCTTATTCTGAAATCCTTGCTATCAGAATATCTATATCCATATTTATCACATGTCGATGTGTCACGCTACTATTTAGATTTTTCTTTGAGAGCATATAGTTTAGAAATTAGTTCTCATGTATCAGCTTTCTTGTGTAAGGATGTTTAGATACGCACAAAGATGTTTACCAAAGCAAGTATTAGGGATAAGTGATGCCCATGTTCAGATGTTAAGGTAGCATATGAATATTCAAAGGTTATCAAACATACAAATCAAAATCTATGTAATAAAAGACAAATGAAAATATTCACATCATAAATCATAGTAACCAAGCATAACACAACATCAGAACTTAAGCCTAAATCCACATTTTATAATCTCTGAATAACTTATCTTGCTCAATTGAACAAGAGATCCTGTAATCTAATATCATTTTTACCCATTTTAAGTAGATTTTAACATAAACTTATGTTTGTAGATTTTCCAATATGAAAAATAACACAGCATGGCTTCATAACCAATGAATTTTTTTGTTTTCTATCATTCTAGAGATGGTAATTAGTTATGCCAGCTACAGAAACAAGTATGGTATATAAATATAAAAATACCTTCACCTCCTCTTCCAAATTACCCAATGCCACATAATAGCTGGATGACCTGAATATTTTCTGTGTAATCATACCAGTTCCTTGAAGAGAAAAAAAAATCAGTATATGACTAATATGAATTCAGATGTAGTTTTCTTTTGTGCTTTCTTACCACGGATCACATTCCAAGACAAAGTTGTATTGGGATATGTTAGGTCCTGCAGCCATAGTGAGAGGCTTTGAGCTCCTGCAAGCAAAGACAAAAGAAAAACATGTTCACTAGATGTATTTTTGGTATGTCCCTAGTAACTATAGAAAGAGCATTTTACAAAAGAACACATTCCACTCCAAAGAAGATCAAAGAGAGCTCTTAATTCTATCAGTAAAAATTATACTTAGTCACAAAAATCTCATCCTCTTAAAAAAGATTAGTTTGATTGAAAAAACTTATTGAATAATAAGTAAAGGCCAAAAGAAATGGAAAGGCATCATTATTATTCTACCAGATTCGTGTTTTAATTGAGTTGTGGATTGTGCAGTTCTTGATTTTGTTATTTTCGAATATGATCTTGAAGTTCGCTACCCAACTCGGTAAAATTGTGAATTATTGTGGGTGGTAGTTTATCAACTCAAGCTTCAGATTTCATTCTTTTAGTTCTGTTTTATATTGCCTTATATCAAACATGATTTTAGAGAAAAAAAAAAGACGTTTGGTAACTTTGGAAAACTTACCTTAAGCTATACATCAAACTTGTTTATAGACTAGAAACATATAAACATGAATCGCTTCACTTCAAATTTAATTTAGCCAAATAAATTTTACAGAATCAAAATCATTCATAATCACGCTTGTCAAACACGGATACAAACACACACTAAGTGACAAGTGAGTGGTAGTTGAACGAGACAGAAATTCATAAAATTAAAAGAGAAACCACTGAAATCTCATTTTTGAGCGAATACCTTCTGCAATTGCAAGATAAAGAGAGGATTTCTCAGAGCTCAAGCTATACGAAATATTTACTTCAGACCCTCTATTCAGATAATATTTCCATTGCTGGGGAAGACATAAGAAAAGTGTGTCAGTTCAATCACGGGAAATGTGAGGTTTCAGTAACAAGATTAAGCATAAATTCTTTCTGTTTTGCAGCATCAGAGTTTCAAATCTTGCCTTAACTGAGCCGTAAGGAATAGACATATTATGAGTTTCGCTCCAAGTTGAAACAACATCAAGAGGTGGATCTTGATGTGTACCATAAAGAATGAGTCCTGGATTTGACTTTAAGTTTTCTACCTAATGCAAACAAACCCAGATTACACATGCACTCACAAACTACAAATGGAGAATCTATTAAAAAATAACAATAGCATGCAGTTACTGAAATTTACCTTCACATATTGCACAAACATAGGGTTAGGTTGCAAGATGAGTGAAGAACATGGACCTAGAACCACACTCATCGACCCATAAACCCCCATTACCATTATAACCGCAACTGTAACATTACAAAGTAATCTCAATAATTCATGATGAAAATAAATGCAGCATAATAAATGCATTCAGTGTTCAGACCAACTATGTAAGAACTTGTGAATGGACAAAATGAAGTACGGAGTATTTCATCGAAATTACTAAACATACACTTAGACTTATAAATTCTCCCAAACAGTCTCACAAACGCTTATGCCAGATAAGTTCAAATATGTCAATCCAAACATGCTCATAGCTAATTACCTAACTAATCCAACTGCCGTAACTAACTTAATTGACATATACTTAGACTTTGTTCGGCAATGCCAGATTTTGAGCTTATAGCTTGTAAAATCATTTGACAAAAAAAAACTCTCTGGTAACCTTTTCTTGTCACGAGCTTATAGCTCATTTTTACCAACTTATAGCTTGTTTTGATAAGCTAATTCAATTAGCTAATAGCTGAACATTTTTCTCACAATTTTACCCTTTGTCATTTTACATGAAAAAAAATTAAATATTAATCAAACATATCTTTTTTACATCATTTCATACTTATAAACTAGTTCAGTCACTAATTTTACCAAACACTACAAATTCAAATTCAATCAACTAGCTTATAAGTTATTCACATAAGTTCATCTGCTATAAACTAACTTATCAACTATCCGCAATTTTTTCGCAAAAACAGAGCCTTATACATTTGAATTATCAGTAACTTGAGTACGAGCTAATAAATGATTTTCACAACATTACTAAGAGATTGAATTAGTGTTTTTTTGGTTAATGAAAATTGAAACGGAGAGACTGAATTTGGTTACCGAAGAACCAAAAGCTGAAGGTAACGGCTAAACAAGACCAGTTATCATCCCTAGCAATGACGGAGTGACTGTTGATACGCCGCGCGAATCTCCCGTGAATGATGCTCACTCGCGGAGACTCACGTGGACGATTGAGTAAGACTTGAGCATTTTCGCCGTTGGCTGTGGAAGATGAAGGAGTTGCGGTGGCGGAATGCGGCTGTTCTTCCATTCTAGAGAGAGAAAGAGAAGAAGTAAGAGATAGAGAAACCTGTGTGTGGATGAAGAAGGTGGTTCATTGAAGCTTGTGGTGTTCAACTCAACTCAACTCAACTGCAAGTTTGTTAGTTAGAGCTTAGAATGGTTGTTGGCTTCGGAATGAGAGAGAAACTCAACTAACTCATGGTAGTTAGTTTAGTTAGGATTCAGAATTGGAATGTAGCCGTTGATTACAGATCAGATGGTTCATATTTTAAACTTGATTTCATATACTAAAACAATCTCAACTGTTAATTTATGATCGAACGTCTCATATCAATTACAACGTTGTGTTGTAATTGTGGAAAATCCAATTCCTATTTCTTCCCTAATCCATTTTTCTAGTAAAGAAAACAAAAAATTATATTAAGTAAAAGGTTGGTCATTTTATGCAAACTTTTTTTTTGGTAGATAGACGAAATTGCAAAGCCATTATAAACTCACATATACAAGTGGAAGTACCAGGGTTCGAATCCTGATCATAACGTCCGGCCTAACAATTTCGACATTTTGCTAGTTGAGCTAAGACTTGTAGACCATTTTATGCAAACTTTGTTTACATCAAATTTGAATTTTTAAATATCTTATCATAAAATCGATTGGGTCAAATACCACTTAACTTTGATTATTTTTCTTCTGATGCGTTTGAAAAGACATATTTATCCCTCATCGTTTTCTATTAAAGGCGAATTTGTCCCCTCCTTGCTTTCTATTAAATGACAATTAACAATACACCATAATTAGTTGTGTCATAAATGACATTTAACAAGCTTTTATAACAAGAGATTCAATAAGATTTGAAATTTGAATTCAAATTTTATCTTTTCCCTCCAAAATATATGAATTACGCATTTGTTCATTCATCTATAAATTCAGATATCTACTTTTCGTATGTATCATTTGTTAACTCACTCTCATTTGTTGTTCATCTCTCATCTTACAAATTCATAACTCGGATTTTCGTATCTCTCATTTCCGTCATGACCAATCGTAATATGAAGAGAATGATGATCGGTATTTGTTTGTTTCATATTTTATTTGATTATCTTTTCCTATTTAAATTTGTTCTAATGTTACTAAAATGTAACCTTATCTGTTTTTATGCATTAACACCTCTAGATCTGCATCTGTTAACTGATTTGGACAAACGGGTAAACAAGCTAAGGATCAAAATAAAGAACATACTACATGGAGTTTGATGGGGACCGTGTGAGATAGTATGCTTTGTATTTTTAATTATTCGTCTATAACGATGCACATAAGTCCTTGCTCAACCGACAAAAATGTCGAAATTGTCAGGTCGGACGTCATGACCGGGGTTTGAACCCTGATACTTCCACTTTGTGTGTGAATTTATGATGGTTTTGTCATCTCTTCTATCTACCAAAAAATTATATCTTTTCAAATTCTTTTTTGACAAATTTTTTGTGTGTTCAGTGTGTTGTTATGCTACCAAATATGTTTTCTGGAGATTTTGGTAATCAAATAAGTCGTTATGCATCATTGGTCGATCCAAACAACAATGAATTCCAAGTGTTAGTTGAGAGGTTCAATGGTAATTTTTTTTTAATAAAAGTATGGCAAACTCCTCTTGATTAAATGGTATTCGTTTAGGTGATTGGGTCACAGTAACTTTTTTCGGTTTGAGTCGATTTGAGATTAATCTTAAGGATACGGTTGGTCGAACGATTAGTTATCCTACATTTAATCCTCTTATGAAGTTTGTTGTTGAAAAAGTTGATGTTGTTGACTATGTGCTTAATGATACTCCATCGTCATATCAACATGGTGATGCTAGTTTTCAATTTTCATATGAAAAAAAACTGTCTCCCGATGATGTTACTTAGAGATTTTTGGTGAGTTGTTTAATTCTTATAGATATATCAGATAAAATCTCATATACACCCAATTTTTATTTAACTATTTTTGTGCGTGTATGGTTATACATTTGGGGTTTTGCGAGTTGACATTGATCAAATAAACTACTTTTTTGATAATGGTTGATGATTGCAGCAACACTAGTGCATCCTGAGTTTTGTATCACTTTTATATGAGCACTTCAAAACTAGAAGACGAACTATTATGACACATCCTCTCATTTTTACACTCCTCACAAATCGCTCTCACAAGCCTTCTATCAAAACGATGGAATCCACTCTGGCTAGCCATGCCAAACGCAGACAGAATCAGCGCTTTACCGGAACAAGTACTATGTCGCATCATAAATCTTTTGCCCATGAAACAAATCTTTGCGTCATCCCTTCTCTCAAAGTGCCGGAGACCACTCCATCGAAGAATTGATAGCATCAACTTGGTTGATAGAACCTATATGGATGACTGCGGTGCCCTTGGGATTATTATAAAATGGTGTCAGTGTTTTTGTTTATGATACAGATTTCTATCAAATGATCTTGTATCTGCTTCTCCCTTTTGTTGCTCTTCAAACTTGGATACATTTCTTCATCTTTTAATGAATCGCAATGTTGAACATGTCAATCTCACTTTCTTGCAGCAACCTTCCATCGTTTGCTTGCCGTATAAGATTCTAACTAGTTCAACTCTTGTTGTTTTGAAGTTGAATGGTTTAACTATAGACTATGTTGATAGACTTTTTACTAATTTGCCGAAACTTGAGATACTGCACTTGACAAAAGTTCTTATCAAGATTCTCTCTCTATGTCCACTTCTTCTAAAGCTGGAATTTCTTATCAAGATTCTCTCTCTATGTCCACTTCTTGAAGATTTACTCATGAAAAATTTACAAGTTACCGATAATACTCTTGCTGCTGATGATGCTTCAAAGTTCTTAATAACCTTTCCCAACTTGCTCAAAGCCGACATTTCTGAGTCTTCTATTTCTTGTTTTTCGGTTGAAACTGTTTCGCAATGTGGAGTTTTTACGAGCACAAGTGGCAGTACATACACTAGAAGATTTTTCTGCCACTAAATTTCTCAATTTAACTCATATGGAGCTTATATTTGAGGAGGAATATTATTGGGATTGGTTAATCAAATTCATCTGCGCTTGTCCAAGTCTTCAGAATCTTGTGATTCATAAGATTGGAGGAGGCTATGGATTATTAAGCGATGATGATGATAAAAATTGGTTGCATCCACAATTTGTCCCCGAATGCTTTTCATCACAGCTAAAAATGTTCTCTTTTATAAATATGGAGGCAACGAAAGTGAGCTTCAATTCACCAAATATATTATCCAAAATGCAACAGTCTTGCACAGGGTCAAGATTTACAGAAATACCTCTTCAAATCCACCAGAAGAGCAGCGCCAAATGTTCAAAGAATTATACTTGTGTCAAAGGGGTTCTGTTCTAGGCCAACCTCATTTTGAATGGATATAGAACTAGAAATCTGAAGAGGTATTCGTTTCATTCATCTTGCTATTGATATTACTGATTGCAATTGCGATCACATATAGGTTCGTATAGTTTTCATTGCTTACTGGTTTCGTAGTGGTTTGCATACTAGTTTGGAACTGTGTTTGAATACTAGTTTTAGAACTGCTTTGGACCAATCCACATTTGTATTCTGAATTTTTGGTTAACGGAATAATATTAAATGAAATCGATACTTTCACGTGGTTTTTAGTTGAACAACAATCTCTTTTCAAGTACTTCAAAACATTAGCTTTTGTTAGAAAAATGTACAATGACGGATGGTATGCAGAATTTGGTGTACAATGTACACTCCTGTTTAATTTGAAAGTTGGAGAGAATTTGGAAAAATAATGTGCTTATATGCTACAATTGCAAGAAGTTGCCGAGTTTGTGTATGCGCATATAGGCTGTGAAGATACTGTTTTGAAGAAGAGCCTCGTCTGTTTTATGGCCTAGAGCATAAGCGGATTTTTCCGCTGATAGATGGTCGGATTGTGCGGTGCATTTTTTATGTTTTTTGTTGGATGATTTAGGAGAATCAACAATATTGTAGCTGGCCTTGAATGTGTGAGGCTGATAATATGAAGGGGGGCTGGGTAGGTACTGTGTTTGCAGAGGAAATGAGTATAAACACATGTTGTAAACCCATATTTTGTAGGCATCACTTGTGTAGAAAAGGTGTAAACACATGTTTAACCATTTTTTTTTAATTTGTTAAAATACTTCTTATAAATAATAAATAGGTGTGTGTTAGCAACTCTCATATTTTAAATATATTTGTAAAATCTAATTTTTATTTAAATTTTTCTTACCCTATTTTTGTCATTATGTTTGTTATTATTTTTAGGACTTTCAAGCATATACTCATGGGTTCTTAAAAAAAAAGCATATACTTATGGGAGAATAGCACACCAATTGAACACGTTCTGTTCGCATTTCATCTAAAAATAGAGAAACTGACCCATAAATTACACTAAATATACATTTTAGTTTAGTGCTACAACAAACTGATAAAGACTTCCATAATTAATTTTCCAAAATTCTACCACGGTTTTGAAACAAACATCTCAATTTTCAACCAATGAACAAGCAAACGTCAAGGTCTTGTTACCTAGAATGTAGTTCAAAAAAACAACCTCAAAATGAACTATAAAAGATATTCACAAGACACAAAGGAAATAACACATTTTATTGTTTGTCCCTAATAAGAATCTAAAACCTTTATTTCATTCATCATACCCTAATTAATTTTGGTGGCTGGATTAATCCAATGTCGAAAAATATTTTTGTTGATTCAAGGACAAAAGATCACCAAAGGGAGGTACATAATATGAGAAGGTTTAAAAGTAAAAGATTTATTGTGAGAAGTGGATGGATGTTTGTGGGTGCTTGCAAGAGAGGGTGGTATAGACTCAGGATGAATCTTAACTTTTGAGATCAAAATAGGAATGATGCTTGGTTTTTGTGTTGGGAATGCTTGTTTTTGTGCAGCAGCAACACTTCTAGGGTTGGCAAAGTCATCAATAGATATTCATCCTCCATGAAATGGAAAGAAGTGTTAGATTTACAGGACTTTTAGCTTCTTACATTTGTCATGATAATTATGTCAAGAAGTTTATTTATAATTCAAAGATAGTAATGTTTATATATAGCTTTTGGTGTAAGGTTTTATATTAATGTTAAAATTTGTTGAACGGGGTTAGGATCCTCTTCATAATGGCCATTGTGTACTTTATGCATGTGTTAGAAGTTTGAATTCCCTCTACCAGATTGTGTGTCTAAACGAGTTATCACCGTTGATTTAAACATGCATTAGATAAAATGGAATGAGAAACTTGAATATATGATCACATTTGAATTGAAAATTTCAAATAATATAATTCATTCTATGTTCTAAGAGATCAAAAGTATAATTTAACCTCAATACAACAATGAGTCTTGCTAACGAGTGTCTCTGAGACACTGTTTAAGGATTTTAAATTAATAAATTATTTTTAAAAAAAATCAAATAATTCAATTTATAATGTATTGAATATATGAATTTTTATAAAAACTTATCATTTAAGTTCATTAAAGAGTGCAGAAAGTACATATAAGCATTTCCCTAAAACGAATTAGATGTGCCGAGTAAAACAATTACGTTACAATCCTAGCCATGCTTATCCGAACTAGTAATACCAAACTAAAATATCACCATCAAGACAACCCATATTATTTAGAAGGGGGTCATGCTAACTTGTACTTCAAGGGTACAAGTTAAGAATCTAAAAAAAGAATTAAAACATAAATTTTGTATTGTAAAGATAAGTTTTAACCTTTTAAGAAACAAATGTACAATTTTCAAAATTAAATTTCTTCATTTGACTTCTTAACTTGTGACACAAGTTAGCATTTCTCTATTTAAAAACAAACCCGAACATTTTTCTGAAATCCAGGAGACCAACAAAATTGTTGAGCATGTGAAGCAGCGTCATTAGGAAGCACACATAAAATGTCCATTCAATTGAAAAAATTGCTCCATAACCACCTAAACAAGTCAATGTGTTTGGTACAATGACTCCATGCACGTCGAATCAAGTTTATATTTTGTTAGAAGTATATTAATCGGTAACATCCATGCAAAGAAAGATATCTTCAATGGAGTAATCTTGTTCCAAATTAAATCATGTAGGAACTGTGGTTGAACCCCCCGTAAGTTGGCACAACAAAGTGATATATGCCTTTCATTGAGTAATCCTCAGCATGGTCAATCTTCCACACCCATCTGTCTAGCATGTTATCCTGCAAAAATCTAAAACAAAAATACAATCATGAACTAACTCATTGTCTAATGCTTTTATTTTATATGTGGTATTTTCGATAAAAACATATGTGGACTATATTTTCCTACGTGGACAAACTCAAATCCCACTAAAACATATGTGACATGGCAAAAAATAATATTTTTCTAGAGAAGCTACTACTAAAAAGAGCATCTCATTTGAAGCAATGTTTTTCAAATTTCTCTTCAGA
>Ga0099826_10004248_pt1 | contig 9995 bp, 4 predicted proteins | sample Mtrugardesep15_FD_76830 | JGI IMG/M metagenome (GOLD analysis project Ga0099826, IMG submission 76830) | Root nodule microbial communities of legume samples collected from California, USA - M. trunc garden sep15 | ecosystem: Host-associated > Plants > Roots > Nodule | place: USA: California...
ATATATATATATATATATATATATATATATATATATATATATATATATGAGCAATCTAAACACTTTAATTTCGTCATATTTGTAGATTTTTTGTGTTGTACCCAATTATGATTTTAAAATTTTTAGTTTGTTCTTGTTCGGAGGATTAAGGTCGTTATTTCAATAATAAAACAAAAGAGAAAGAAAAGTTAGCATTTTCAATTGATTATTCATATGGCTGTGTGGGTGTGCAACACATGACTTTGCAAGAAAAGTTCAGCCCTTAAGTTGGTGGCGAGCATATTGGGTATATCTGGTGCACAAGTTATATGTGAATGTGATTAACTAAACTTCAGCCCTTAAGTTGGTGACTTTGCATGTTGAATGATATTTCATGTATACTTTTTCATAAGCAAAGCTAACTAGTTTTCCATTTATTTACTAAGAAATTTGGCTAAGCACAGTTAATCTTGTTCTAATAAAATAAAATAAAAAATGTATTCTTAAAAGCATATTTTACAAAAACTTGTTCCATGAAAATAACAGAGGCATTAAAAAAATTATATTAATTGTAAAATGACACCATTGAATCGATAAAAAAAAAGCATGTAGTTCAATTTGTTTATATTTTTTTGACATAATTTTTACTTATATTCAAGATTAGCTTGAAGAAATTAAAAATACCAATGATTATATGTTCAATATAAATTTACCATAAATAAATTCAAACATCCATCAACTTAGAATATGATCAAACTACATCAATAGTGATTTATGATCATGACCAAGCCAACTTCTCGTTAAATTGTTGAATTATAAAGTTTTTCATTGAGATTCATTTATTTTTAGCCTTAGATCCCTATTATATACAAAATAAAGTAGAGAACAAAATGCAATCAAGTAAAACAAAAGTAGAACTAAATGAACTTTATTTCTTTTAAAATTTACAAACTAATGGCTGTGTTGTGGCAGTTTATCATAGCCGTACTTGTCTGCTACGAAGTTTCTTTAACGCAGCCTCCTCCTGAGTGACACAGTTAAGGGTGTCCAATAATGGACATGACCACACCAATGTCCCATCCCATGTTTTTTTTTTCTTTTTCAAACCGATATTCTCCGCGCGCAACTGTGAAGATTAATCCCTCAAACATTGTGAGACTTCAATAGACGGCAAGTTATCATAAGAGTTTTAACGTTGTTGCATGTCCAAAACTGGATTTAAACCAGGACCTTGATTAAAATAGAAGAGACCTGTTTCATCTCATCTAAACGCTCTCGCATGTCCATCCCATGTTTAGCAAAAGATAAAGGCTTGATATTTATTAACCGATTATAATTAGAGTAATGGTCCTACCATCCAATGGGGAGACACAAACTATGGGTTTATTTTTTCAAGTACTTCTATTTATTTTTCAATCTAACACAATTAAAAGCAAAAGATGGTTGGTCGTGTATGTGGACTGCATTTGTCCTTTAAAAATGAAACTGCAATTTGTTAATTGTGCATTGGTCTAAGTTAAAGTTTGATATGATGCGATGCAAAGCAAAAGTTCCATACTCCAATTTCTTAGTTTCGTTTTGCTCTCATGCTTTTCCATTTGAGTGACATAGAAAACTAGGCACTTAACGAAGTACAATTATTTGGATTCTACTCTAGTGACTTTGAATTTTGATGATATTGGTGAATTTGTTTCTATATTTTTTTTAATCAATCATTATTTTTTATCAAAATATATTAAAGTCATCAAAGTTTCTAAAACTCAAAGTCGCTAAAGTATTTTTCCAATTATTGTCCAAACTACTTATATGAATTTCAATTTTTGCATGAGTTGACAAGTCTTTTGAATAAACCTCCAACACCTACCATGCTTGTGAATCCCGATATCAGTTTTGCCTCAACAACAACTTCCAACAAATTTTCTCTAACGTATTAAGAGAATTATTTCGCATTCGAAGGTCCATCCTAGATTTAGAAGACAAGGTTGATTCATAGTTCTACTTTCTAGGTTTCTCAAACCTAGACAACACCTTAAGAAGTTTTTGAAAAGTTCAATCTCCAATTATCATTATAAAGCACACAATACATTCTTTCAAAAAGTCTACGCCCACCATGATAAATTGCCCCTCTTCAAGTATATTGAGACCCAATGATAAAGTCTAATACATGACACTTTATATTTCAGTTGTTGAAGATGTTACATTTTCTCAACGAGGTCACAACTCCTCCATTCTTCTCGAGAGGACAAGCAATATTATTGAAGTCTCTTGCTATCAACCAATCTTCTTCATACCATCAACAATAATTTCTAAATAAATCTTCCCACGATTTTCCTCATTTAGAGTAACATGATAAATGTTAACGAGTATCCCTGATGCATTTTGTAAAACCTTTAAAAGATAAATTTTGTTAAAGGTTATGTCAACAAGTGTCTTTAGAACACTAGTTAAGAAGTCAAAAATATAAATAAATTATAAATTTGATATAGAAAAAAGTTTATTTTTAAAGCTTGAAGAGTTTCACCAAAATTTAATAAATTACAACAATACCTCTAAAATGTCTTCTCATCTCCGAGAAAAAGTTTTCCTATTAATTTTTTTATTTAATTCTTTTTAAGTGCATTTAAATTAACTTGACTTATGGGGTATAGTATCTAACTTTTTTTAATGCATGGATATCCAAAAATTCTCCTTATAGTTATCAATCACAGGGTAGGCATTCACCTAGATGCATTTGTTGTAGGCACCATGTTGACCACTATCTAATTCTCCTTATAGTTATCAATCATAGGGTAGCCATTCACCTAGATGCATTTGTTGTATGCACCATGTATGTTGACCACAATTTGTTGCATTGCATGCACCATGTTGACCACAATTATCTGTTTCTCATAGGAACCTTCTATTTTGGTCAAATGAATAGAACATCCAGTTCAATGTTTTTGACCTAACAAGAAGAAAAAACACAAGCAATAGAAAAATCAAAACAATCCTCTTAGTCTTTGCTAGTACTATTTAAAGTAAAAACGCGTGGGATGAACGCACATGATTATGTAATATTCATCTCAAAGTGGGACTTCCCTTAAAAAGAAAAAGAAAGAAAATAATAGAGGACACATAGTGGCAACTTTACGTAATCCATGGTTGAAAGTTGAAAACCTTAGTCTACGTTTGGTTTTGTCGAAAAAATAATTGGTTTTGATTAAATTGATTCGCATTAAAAATAAATTTATAGAAAAGTAAGTTGAACTATCTATGTATTTGTATATAAATTTTTTTATTTTAGAATAAAAAACTATAAATCGAAGGTGAAATCAATTTATGAAGCAAAATCAATTATATTAAAAAGAGAAATGATATTTGTGCAACTATTTTTTAACAACTTTTATGACAACTTTGTCTGTTATACTTACATATGTTTATATTTTTTTATTATATTGCATTTGTTTTTGTATTAATACCTCTTTTTTTTTTTTTAAATTACAGTTGTCCCATAAGTCTTCATTGAAAACGTTGTTCAAATAACACAACTCTGCTAAAAAAAACAACCAGGCTACAACTAAATATATCAAAACCAATTATATTCGTTCAAAATCTATTTTAATCCCTTTAAAATTGGAACAAATCATTCATTCTAAATCAATTCTTAAACCAAAATCAATTATACTAAAAAAAGGGTTAATGATCATTTTGATCCTTGAATGTAAAATAAGTAGTCACAATAGTTTATGAGTGTATCAAAATTTCAAAATTGTTTCGTATTGTGCACTTTCTAAACCAAAATAGTTATAAGTGTTAAAATGTTACATTAATACTGTCATATCACTCTCTCAATATACTTACCTATTGTCATATCAATTGCATCGGAATCAATTTTTATACTTTTAAAATAGAAGCAAACATTCACATAATGTTGTAGCTTAACTCACCTTCTTTCATTCCAATTCTAAATCCATTTTTTTTTGTCACACTACAAATACATTCCCTCTCTCATTCTCTCTTTCTGCAATTCCTATGATGATGTTACAGAACATTCTTTGTTAACAACAACAACCTTAATTCTTGTCCAAGCAAAAAAACAACCACCTTAACCTTAATTCGTTGTTAACTCTTATCTTCTTTTCACCATAACTACATTAAAAAAACACAACATATACGTGTGTAAAACACAATTAGCAACAATAATCAGTTACAAACAAGTAAATTAAACAATTTTAATTAATGGCGGTTGTTTTTACATTCACCGCCATATTGTTAACGGCGGCGACGGTGGTTGTTTCTGGATCTCCGGCGACTCTAACGTTGGAAAGAGCTTTTCCGACGAACCACGGAATTGAGCTGAATCAGCTCAAAGCTAGAGACTTATTAAGGCATCGTAGATTTTTACAGTCTTCTTCAAACGGCGTTGCTGATTTCGCTGTTCATGGTACCTTTGATCCATTTCAAGTCGGGTAATTCAATCGAATTTCACTTTTTTTGATAAAGGGTTGGTTTTAGTTTTCATGTTTTTGGTTTCGTGTGTTTGAATCAAGTTGAATGCTTTTTGGATTTTTGGTGGATTTTGAGTAATGGGTTTCTTAATTTGTTTAGAATCTTATCTTTAATTCTTCAATTTATGTTTATATCATGTTGATGTTTTTTTCTTCCTTTTTTGATCAGTTTAGAGTGTTCTTTTATTCATGTCTCTCTATTTGTTTAGTTATTAAATGTTTACAACATAGATTGTTTAGTTTAGTTCTCTATGGCTAGAGAATTTCAATTTTGTTTTCTATTTTTGGAAACTTGAAGATAGTTTCTTTAAGTGATGGTAGGCCAATATATGGTTTCTAAATTGCTTTCATAATTTCGTTCAAGTTTGTTTTTCGGCATCAGCACTTCAGATTGAAGGTGTGTCGGTGTCTGACACAAGACACTTCAGTTTCTTAGCACCGACGCTTCTAAATTGCTTTCTTAATTTCCTTCAAGTTAGTTTTGCTTACATTCAAATTTCAATCATTCGATTTTCGTGAATTATTATTAGTGTCGTGTCGGGTGTCCATCTTAGTGCAGCTTATCTTTTCCTCTTTGCATTGTATCTTATCTTTTTGTGTGTGCCTGCGTGTGTGTTTGATTTAAAATTGATGGACTATTTCAGGCTATATTTTACAAAGGTGCAGTTGGGTACTCCTCCTGTGGAATTTTATGTGCAAATTGACACTGGAAGTGATGTTCTCTGGGTCAGTTGCAGCTCCTGCAATGGTTGTCCACAGACAAGTGGGTTACAGGTAAATTCAATTTTCTCTATTTGTTGATTATGTATCATGTTTTCAGAACAGTGAACAATGTAGAGATGGAATACGTCAATATAATGGTTTACTATTTATGGATTATGTCACAGATTGAGCTCAATTTTTTCGACCCTAGGAGTTCATCAACATCATCGTTAATATCTTGTTCTGACAAAAGGTGCAATAGTGGAATACAATCATCAGATGCAACCTGTTCCAGTCAGACCAACCAGTGCTCTTACATTTTCCAGTATGGAGATGGTAGCGGAACATCAGGCTATTACGTGTCCGATACGATGCATTTGGATACTATTTTTGAGGGATCCGTGTCTACAAATTCTTCAGCTCCTGTAGTTTTTGGGTGAGCTCTCATGAGCCTTATATGGTTGATATTTGATAGCATTTTGTTTTCCTCGTATTTATTGGTTTAATCTAATCTCGGATATGGTTACTTTGTGAATCGAGTAGTTGTAGTAACCAGCAGAGTGGAGACTTGACAAAATCTGACAGAGCGGTTGATGGTATATTTGGATTTGGGCAACAGCAAATGTCTGTGATCTCACAGCTCTCATCACAAGGGATTGCTTCTGGAGTATTCTCTCATTGTCTCAGAGGAGATAGCTCTGGTGGAGGAATTCTGGTTCTTGGTGAGATTGTGGAGCCTAACATAGTTTATACTCCACTTGTTCCATCACAGTAAGTCCTTTCTCGAAAATAAAATTGCTACTACGTTTTAATATCTTTCTATTAATTAAACCTTCTTTTTGTTAACTTAAGTATCCATGATTAGAGCAATCTCAATTCTTTATTAACCGTAGCTAGCAATCGAAGATCCGTGTGTTTGTTCTTAGGACTACAAGCATAATCAAATGTTGTGTTTTTAGCTAACTGCACCCTTTGCAAATATTTCAGGCCTCATTACAACTTAAACCTACAGAGCATATCTGTCAACGGCCAGGCACTTCAAGTCGATCCATCAGTTTTTGCAACATCAAGCAACAGAGGCACCATTGTTGATTCTGGAACAACTTTAGCATACCTTGCAGAAGAGGCTTATGATCCCTTTGTCAATGCGGTGAGTTTCTTTTTGGTAATTTGACGTTATTAAATCTATCAATAACAGTATGTTGCTTTAGGCTTTAATGCTTAGTGCATTACTTAGAAATCATGTCAAGTTTTTTGCTTGGTTTGAGATTTATCAAACATTGATGGTAAAATGATTCTTCAACTACTGCAGATTGCAGCTACTATACCACAATCTGTACGTACTGTTGTTTCCAGGGGAAATCAGTGTTTCTTAATTACTGACAGGTTAGGATGTTTTTATTTCCGTTTGTACATCTTTTTACGATTATGTGGTATAAATAGATCACCTTGATGCTCTTTTTTCTAACTCCTTTCGTATTACTGTGTTTAGTGTCACTAACATATTTCCTCAAGTAAGTTTGAACTTTGCTGGTGGTGCATCTATGGTTTTAAGACCACAGGACTACCTTATACAACAGAATTCTATTGTACGTATTCAAGCTTCAATTTTTTCTTTTCATTTTTCTCAGGATTGGTTTGGATTTTGTGATTTCCAAAGATAATACTTTTAAGTTGCAGTTGGCAGTTATAGAAGAGTCGCTGTCTAATGAAATCTATTAATCTGATTTTGATTTTACTTTGCTTCTAAAGCTGCCTAATGTGCCTTTCTTTACGACATTTTACATGATGACTTATTTTATTGAACGAATCATTTATTAAGGCATAGGATACTGCCGATATTTTTCTCAAGTACTACAAACTCGATTTGCAATTCTAATATATTTGGTTAAAATTTCCTTTATTATCCTTGCAATCTCTTTATTTAGTTGAGTGCATTAGCAGGATAGAAACAAAGAAAGGCAATTTTTCTTGTAATTAACATTACATGTCATTTTCCATCTGAAATCTGTTACTTTTTAGTGTAGAGAAAGGTTTAAGACATGTCTCAGATACTTACACCAAATTCTTGGATATTGTTGACTCCTTTGATTACATGCATTTATTTTTCATATTCAACTTATGCTTCACTTTGTTCGGTTTTTATATACCGTATGTTTTCTCACTAAATGCCACGGTGAACCTATGCATGTTACAGGGTGGTGCAGCAGTGTGGTGTATTGGCTTTCAGAAAACCCAGGGTCAAGGAGTAACAATTCTAGGAGGTATAATACCATTTTGAACACTCATGGTCACATATCCACTTTTTGTTTGTGATATTTTGCATTTGATTGAAGGTCAACTCAAAAATATAGATCATGAACCAATACTTAGATTTTTTTTTTTAATACCGATTAGATGTTATTTTATTCCACTTATAGACTTTTACCTTCTTGCCTCGTCTTCGGCCAAAAAATGGTCACCCTTATTGTTGGGATTTAAAATCAGTATGATTTACACTTACCCTATTAAAAAATGGTATGCGCTTAACCTACCATAACATCAATTTAAAAATATCATTTTTGTTCTTAAATTATTGTTCATAAATAATTTATTAGGGTTTTTTTTTCTTTCTTCAAGAGTATTATACTACTATTATTAACAACATCACTTCTGTGTTTTGGCAGATCTCGTATTAAAAGACAAAATCGTTGTTTACGATCTGGTCGGTCAACGCATTGGATGGGCTAACTATGACTGTAAGTTTCAGCTACACCAGAAAGACATAATGAATTTCATATGGAAAATAAACTTTGATTTATCTTTTTTATTATCCTTGACATTACATTTGATTCTGATCATGCTGTTAAATTTGAATTCAACAATGCAGGTTCTTTGACAGTTAATGTCTCTGCATCAACCGGCACTGGCAGAAGTGAATATGTGAATGCTGGAGAGATAGGTGGAAGCAATTCTTTGCATGATGGACTTAAGTTGTCAAAGACAGGGTTTATAGCACTCTTTGTAACACTGATTTGCAGCTTTGGTTTTTTATAGTATCCATATATGCATTGTGAGAGATAGATCTAATATTCTTTCTCCTATGTATATTCTATTTCCACTGTATATTTGTGATAATTTGAGAGACCACATATTATTTTCAATATTGCTTGTGTGCACAATAGGGTTTTCAGGTTTAGCTTTAGATGATTCTTTAGGACACTATCAGTCTTGTAGAATCTAATCATTACTTCACAGGGTTATTGATTGAATTGCTTATACAAGTTATATAATATAGTTTTTTTTTTTTAATCCCACTTGTTCAGCTAAAGCTTGTATTCTACACATAATCATTGTTGTAAATTGGCATTCACACATCTGGTATACATAAAAGCTGATATGATAATTGAATGTGACAAATATATAGCTCATGTAAATGAATAATAATAAACTACTGGAAAGCAACATTTAGAGTTCTTTTAAAGGTTCATGGGGAAAGCACAAACATAGGAGTAGAAGATTCAGCACTTTATTGTGTGTGGTGTGAGTGGTATTTATGCCTGCTTTTTGAAGTTGACAGTGCTTTGATGGAAATGCTTTCATCCTTAAGTAAAATGTTTTCAGTACTTTTTGGCTTTGAGTTTGAGTCATACATTTCTCATTGCACCATTCTCTTTTGGAAGCAAATAATATATAAAGGACAAATTCTTCATATAGAATTGATTTGGACTTAAGATCTCCATATTTGCTAAATTGGCACTATTCCTTTGCCAAATAGGAATATTATATTTTTGGAGACATGGTATGAGACTATCGGAGATGGACATAGACCACTTAGGGTACGTGGGACCACACTCCCATAATATCATACCATGTAAGAATATTGTGAGGACCAACATCTCGCATAAAAATCTATGAAAATTAGACTTAGAAAATATTCTATACATCAATTAATAAATAGATCATATTTAAATTGGATTAATAATTAAATTATATTAAAAGTATTATAATTCAATATTAAACTAGTAAAAATAATTAACTTGAACTAGTTTAAACTATGGCATTATTTACATTTATTTATTGAATCAAATTAAAATAATCTTATGTCACTTTTTCATATTTGGGGCATTTTTTCTTTTCAAAGAGTTTACAATTCTTTCTGCTGTGAGTAAAACAAAAGAAGAGAGAGATATAACACGATTATTTGTTTATCTTCTCACACTCTGTCTCTCTTCACACTTTCTGTCTCAACATTTGAGTCACAACTAGACACACTTTTATGAGTTTTTGAAAGTGAGGTAACCGAACCATTACTTTGGTTAACCGAACTATAAAAGTGTGTTTGGTTACCTCCAAACTTTGGTTCAGTTCGGTTAACCAATGTCATGGTTTAGTCCAATGGTGTAAAGGTTTTACAACTAACTTGAAAAAAGATTAATATAAAACAAATTATCAAACAAGATTAACAATTTGAAACCATAAATTAAAGAAGTGTTTCATTCTCAAGAAGAAAATATTGAAAAAGCTACAAAAATAAAATACAAAATAAAAAATGTACAATATTCATGATTAGTCAATACATCTAAAACTCAATTTTAGTTTTCTCATGTTACTTTTATGTTCTCACATTAGAGAATAATAAAAGTGAAGAAAAAAAAAACATTAGATCTATTGGCATAAAGAGGTGATACCCTCTCCATCAAGCACATTATGTAATGATCATTACAAAAGATACATCCTCAAGGATAATCTTCAGGCCAAGAGCAACACTGATAACCCTAAAATTGTGTATGTTTTTATCTGAAAGAATTTCAACTTATTGTCAAACAAATATTGGTAATAAAAAAC
>Ga0099826_10004249_pt1 | contig 9995 bp, 8 predicted proteins | sample Mtrugardesep15_FD_76830 | JGI IMG/M metagenome (GOLD analysis project Ga0099826, IMG submission 76830) | Root nodule microbial communities of legume samples collected from California, USA - M. trunc garden sep15 | ecosystem: Host-associated > Plants > Roots > Nodule | place: USA: California...
CTAAAAAAACAAAGGAAAAAGTAAGGCGTCTACAATTTTGAACAAAGCCAATTAAAGTCATGTATGTTTAACGAGAATTTATTTTAAATGAATTAATTATCTAAAAAATTGATTATGCTTAAAAACTAATTAAATATAAAATAATTTATGTTTAAATACATTCAATTAAAAGTAGATTAAATTGTAAATTTATATGTAAAAAATAATTCAAAATCAAGAACTAGAAATCCAACTGCAACTTAAATCAAAACCAACTTAAAGCTAGATTAAATTGTAAATTCATATGTAACAAATAATTCAAAATCAAAAACTAGAAATCAAACTACAACAAATCAAAATCAATTTATTTTTTTGAAGAAAAATCAAAATCAATTTATATTCAAAAACAATGATGAGAAAATATTACTCCTTCTATCCCTTTTTATATGACTATTTTACAAATTTTTTTTGCCTTTAAATATAAAATTATCTACAAATTTTTAGAAGCATTTATTACTCATTTTTCAAATACATTACTAATTAATATTATCAATATACTTTAAAATATGAAAAATTAACATAAAATATCTTTATAAACAAAATGTAATTTGGTAATAGTAGTAACATACATTTAACATTTATGACAAATTTATTAATGTAATTTGATAACTTTAATTTTGTGTCAAAAAACCTCATTTTCTTTATAAATTCATAGTTGTCATCAAAATTATTATTAAAATAGTTCTTCAAATAACTCATAGCTGTGGAACAATATTGATCTAGAAACCAAATATACACGTAAGCATCCTCGGTGTTTGTATGTAGATATGTCTGTCTCCTCACTCCTGCAACAAAGTCATGAAACGTAAATAACCTTTGTCAGAAAACCTCTGACACCTCTTTGCTGTCTTTCCCTCACCTTCACATCTTCTCTCTCTACTCATTTCCTTTACACATTCACTTCTGTACCTTTTCCTTTGAATCCTAGTAACTTTTTTTTCTACCTATTTCACTTTACTTTTCATTCAATACTTGATCAAAAAGAAAAAGCTTATTTTAATGTTGACAATGGAAGCTAAACCTCTTCAACTTGTTCCCTCTTCACACAACACCACAACTGGAACTGGTTTCATTCCACTCTCTTCTCTTTTTCACTCATCACATGTTTTTCTTTTTCTTATAAATTTTGTGTCTTTTTATATAGGTGGTGGACCCCAGAAGAAGATTGAGAATGGTGAAGTTGATGAAGAGAAAAGGGTTGTTGTTGTAGTGAAGGAAGAGATAGAAAACAACCCTTTGATCACAGAAGCTCAAAGGCGTGAACTTGGTCATCAAGTTTTCATTTTTAATCATTTTGCTTATAATCTTCCACTTCCTTATTACCTTTTGCAGTTTCCAAGTAAGATGTCAGGTTTGTCAAAATTTCTTATCATACCCCTTTCAATTTTTATAGGGAATAGTTAATGCATGTTCACTTTTTGGTTTTGTTGAGAAAGAGTATATTTTGGGATTGAGTTGATTAAGTTGTAACTTGTGAGTTGTGATTAGTAAAAGTACTCCTTTTAAGTGTTATTTTTTTAAGAAAATTTTGGTTCCTTTATAATTGTTGTTTACAAATTTCAAAGTAGTATTAAATGTTGTTTTCTCAAAATATGGTTTAAGAAAGAACAATATGATGTAATTTGATTCATGTAGTCGACTTTATTTAGTGGGATAAAATTTGGTTGTTGTTGTTGTATCCTAGCGTATATTATATTGCTGAGAGAGAAATAAGTGAGTTGAGATGAAAAATAATTATGGCTAATGTAGGAAATAAATGAAGTTGTTAATGAAAACTTAAAAGTAACAAAATTTAATAGTTTCATTGGTTTGAGAAACAACCTTAAAGTGACAGTTAAAAAGGAATGAAAGTACTAAGTAGCAGTAGTTAAGTTGCCGCTTATTGTATATTTTGAGATCGTGGTTAATTGTGTTTAGTTGATGATTAACAAACTGTGACATTTTACTAGTGAATTTTATTAGTGTATGAGTCCATTTCAAATATGTTGATGCTGAAAATATCTCTTGTCTGTGAATTTGTAAGATAATAACTGCTGGTTCTCTTTTCGCTTTTTACGGTTCATTTCTTTGATTGCAGAGTACGGTCGTCGTGGGTCTGATTATGTGACTATGGTGGATACAGAACCACATAGGTGTAGAAGAACCGACGGAAAGAAATGGAGGTGCGGCAAGGACACAGTACCTAATCAGAAGTATTGTGAACGTCACATGCACAGAGGTCGAAATCGTTCAAGAAAGCTTGTGGAAACATCTCAACTTAACTCTCCTTTGAAAACAAAGCCTAGTGGTGGTGGCAATGCACATCCAAAACTAGTCCCAAACATTAAATCTTCAGTTTCAAATCCAAACTCTTTGATTATTCATCACAATGGCACATTCTCATACAATCCGAGGACCGTCAGCGTTGTAGATACTTCTTCTGTTTGTGATCGGTCGAGACATGTCATAGATTATGGTTCCACGGCAATGGCAACTTTGGGAAGCACAACATCCGTTTCTCCGGATGACAGAGTTCGTCTTAACATATGCAAGCAAGATGAGCAGATCAAGAGGTGTATCACCGACAACGTGAGTATTAAAAGTGGTAGGAAAGGAAGCATTTCTTGTGAAAGTATTGGCATCTCTTCTGGAATAGGCTTTTCCCCAAAGAGTGTTCTTCAAGGTAATACTTGTTGCAACAAATTTGGATGTTTTTTTCTTCATGGGATTAGATGATTGCATAGGTGTGTTTTTCCGTACACAAAGTGTGAGTTTGTTTACCATAGACAAGCCGTCCATAAAAAGGCTAGGGTAGTGGGGAGGCAGATGCATCTAAGTGGTCGGCCTAGCATTGGGACAGCTAAGGGTGATGTCATTCAAGGGACAAAGGAGGGAGGTCGGGGTTGATTTAAGTGAGGAGGGTTTAGAGTGGAGAGAGGTGGGGTGGTGGGGCCGGGGGCTATGAAAATGGGGTGGTTGTGTATCGGCATCCCATTTTCACATTGTATATATTAGTCGCCCTAGATTGAAGAAAAACAAATGGGTTAAATATGTTTTTGGTTCATACAAAATATCATCCTGTCAAGTTTGCTCTCATAAAAAAAAATTCATCTATGTTTATCCCCTCATTAGTGATTTAGTTAACCCAAAATAAAATAAATCCCTCAAAGCTGCACCGTTGTTTTTTGGTTTCTGTAGTCTAAGCCTCTTTGCTATGTTGTTTGAGGATAGTGTCTTGATCTCACTTTAAGTCCAAAGGAGCATCGGTGCTTGGGCTAGATACCGAGTTTCCAAAAAAAATAAAATAATGCCCAGCGGAGCTAACTCCTCTATTTGAATCATTTGTTGGGAAAATGTGCATTTCAAGTAGTATTATTGAAAAGACACATCAAGGGGTTTTCTTATATTGTTACTAATTTTAAGACTGCATCTATGTAACCTGAGTAGGTAATACATTTAATATGTCTATTTTGTGTATAAATGTTCCTAAAATATAGTGTGTGAATGTGTTTCATTCCGACTTCTTATCTCCAATGACATTACTAGTATCAATAATGATACATTTGAAAAATTAAAATGATTGCGTATAGTAATTTGAAATGAGATTTATACTCAGGGACAAAATTGTTTTCAAAACGAAGCTTATATATAGGGATAGAGGTAGCATTGATTATGAATCTCTTATTTTTAGGAGAACTTTTCATCACAAAGCTAATAGAGCTTTCTTGCTCATTTTCTGCTGTCATTTCAGTTTCTGGTTGCAATGATTCATACCTCAACAACAGCAACGGTATAATAGAACCTGAACCCGGTAGATGCCGAAGAACAGATGGTAAAAAGTGGCGATGCAAGAGCGCGGTTCTTCCTGGTCAGAAGTATTGTGCAACACATATGCATAGAGGTGCTAAAAGGCGTTTTACAAACCTCGAATCTCCTCCTGCCACCACTGTCATTACTACAACTACTGATATTAGTTCAGCTGTTACCATTGCTCGGATGCCCGACCCTTCAGCCCCAACCGATGTTCAGAAAGCGAATTGTTGGTCTCCGAGCACAAAGCTTTCAATGTCGGTTCAAGAAAGTGCGCCCTTTGTTGATTGTAATCAGAAAAGTGTTGGCAGCAGGGACACCGATGATACTAGTACCACCATCACTCATACCATCGATGAGTGTAGCTATCTTTCTTTCTAAGTAGTTGTATTTAATTTCTTGTAACATGTTTGGTGTTTATATATGAATGAATGAACTTGTAAACTTATCTGCAAACTGAGATCAGTTTTGTATGTAATGGTCTCTAATTCTCTATCAATGTGTGTTCATGAAGAATATCAAAAGAAAAATGAGAAAAAAGGAAAATGGCTTCGCCCAGGCTCGAACTGGGGACCTTCAGTGTGTTAGACTGACGTGATAACCAACTACACCACGAAACCCTTTGTGATAATTTCCTCATTATATTTGTTTTGACGATATAAAACTAGTTAAATTTAATATTTTTTTGTTTTGCCAAAAAACAAAGGAAAAATATTTTTTTTGTCCTGTTTTTCTCTCTCAAAAAAAAAAAAAAAGATTGTCCTGTTTTGATTCTTATTTGTTCATTCCCATCATTGTTTTCGTTTGATTAGTTTTAACTCGTATGCTTCAAGACTATTAAATAACATAATAAGCTAAGCCTAATTTTATTTTTGTCCTAAGGCATACTGAACGCATTCTACAACCAAAATATGCTTGACAATAACATGTTTACACCTTGATTAGCTAACCAATTTCAATCTCTAACTTTGAATTTATGTAATAATAATGTATCACTTTAACACGAGTACATGCTAATCTGGGTGAAGCTAGGAGTCTCCTTTGCTCAAGTTTGGTCATGGCTCTCACAAATTCAAAAGAAAATCAATACGACATGTTGTTTCTCACAGTTTAAATAGTAACTTCGGATATGTCAGGGTTGAGTTTTTTAAACTTACCTATTAGCATAAATACTTGTAATATTATCTGAAGAGCTTAGAAAATAACTTTAAACTTATATCAAAACAGTTTGACTATATGATAAAAGTAACTTATATATAAGCTCTTATATGATAAACACTTAAGTTATTAACGCTCAATTAAACTATCTATCCAAACAGTCTTAGTTTATAGCATGTTTTCTTCCATAAAGTGAACAAACCCATGAAAGCATAGCTTCACATACAACACCGCAGAAAACTGATTTTCAAACATGCACTCAGTTAGCAAAAACCAACAAGGTCATAATAGTTGTAGTTTGGCCTGATATCTTCATTTTATCTAAAAGCACAATAAAATTATGCATTTTGAACACAACTAAATTACAATCACATGTTTCAACTTCAAAACTTCTTCTCAGTTATTATGTTTGAAGAGGACTTGTTTTGTCTTGCATGAAGCATTTCTCCAGAAGCATTTAGATTACCAACATAGTCAATGGTAAATATTCATTCATACAAACAGACAAAAGATCAAATGAATTTGGGAAACAGGCGCAATAGCTCGCTCCAAATTGCCCTGTGATATTATTTTCAACAATAACGGTGAGCATGATTTCATTCCAAAGAACATTTTTTCTCAAATGCTTCCTGCTCTTTGCGGCATAAGTCGAATTCATTTGTATGATAGTACATGCAACCGACGTAATCATCCATCTCCTTTGTGCACTTTTGGTGTAGATCCTTGAGACTGCAGAACAAGCATTTAATTAAATATTATTTCGACATTCTTGAGGAGAAAATCAGCTGTGTGACAGATAATGCTTCAGACAAACAATGATAGAAGGCAATAAATACTTGGTGGCAATAGGAGTGTTAAAAAAAAGTTCAACTGACCCGCACCGAAAACAACTAAACTATGACAGGCAGTTCACAAACTAAACTAGTTATTTTCAATCTGGGAACTATCTGTCACAGTTTGGGTTAACAGTTTAACTCTGATACGGTTTTTGGCTTTTATTAATAGTCCTATTATTCATTTCGATTTGGTTTTAGATTTTTTTTAACAGTCCTGTCCTGCTACTATTTAACAGAAGCAATTTGGCACAGTTCGGTTCATAAAGAATCATCTCGGTTCGGAAAGTTACAATTTAGTTTTCTATATAGGTATTTCCCATTCGGTTCGGAAACACAGAACCAGTGCACCGAACCTTGGTTTAGTTTTCCTTCCCGACGTGAGCCATGAACAGCCTACTAGGCAGTAATCTGAAGTAAAACTCAATCGTAACATCAAATAAATCAACAACAACAACCAAGCCTTATCCCATTAAAACTGGATCGGCTACATGAATCAAATTACGCCATAATGTTCTATCAAAAACCATATCCAACTCATTAGTCATAATAAATCATATAAAAAAACATATGTAAATTAGAAAACTATTTTAATCATAAAAAACTGTATGGATCTTTGTACACACAAGTACTACTATGATGAAATTACATTATTTGCCAGAGCTAACGTATCTAACAGTGATATGACAACATTTCCTTACCACAAAAAAAAAAAAGGAGAAATGAAGCTTTCTCTCAAAGGGCAAGGAATCATCCAGTAAAAAACTTTAATAAGGTATTTGCATCTTTCAATATCTGAAAAACTAGAGAGTAATGGCAGTGGTGTGACCAGTAATAAAATAGGATCCATCTAATACATGGTGCTTTTACGTTAAGAAATGTTCTATTCTTTATTTTTTTGGAATGAAAAAGGGCCTAAGCCCAAGAAATATTCTATTCTAAAAACAAAGTACCGAAGGTTTACTGATGACTTATTAGGATCCATGCATTTGCTGATAAGAGGTTGAAGTCGGCAATAAACAGGGATGACGGATCCACAAGATTATTAAATATGCAAGCAACAAGAGTTGCTTCAGTTGAAATTTTTAAAAACTGATCTAATTGATACAAAATTTAGTGATGCCTTGTAAATATTTCTTGATTTACTGTTATATAGAACACTTATGACTTTGTATGGTAAGAGTAAAACATGGTTTATCAAGATTCAAAACTGAGGACTGGAATTTATTATATAGGAATAGGAATGTTTATTAATGGGACAGTCCAGATATCCAAGACTATTTTTCTAAGTTCTGGTATAAACACAGCAACTAAAAACAAATTCCATTTGTTTATAATGCAATAGCTCTAATATCAACTGAATTATCACTATTCTACATATCCATTTATCAGGTAGACAATTAGAAGGAAACAAGAAAAAAGGGCATACGACATAGTACACATTTTCCTGGCTAAAAGAGAAAGGTATACTTGTTAAATATCCCTCAGAAGCAAGATAAATAGGCACTACAGAAAGATGAGAAATTGAATTTAAAGTAACTTACAAGGTATTATGTTGAATTTAAAGAAACTTACAAGGTAGACAGCTCAATTTTTTTATTCCTCCAAGAAAATATAATGATGATAATAATTACAAAATACTGGATCACTAAACCACTTTTGCTTCTATTAATCTACTAAGGACCCTTTGAAGCAGATATGTTAGAATTAACATCCAGGGTATCATGAACTGAAAAATTCAAATAAGTGCACTCAAGCAAAACTCACTATTGTAACTATTGTTCAGATATTTTTTTTTATGCAACCAACGCCATCATGTTCATTCAGATATCACATATCCCTCACCAACTCATTAATCTCTAGATCTTTTTTAATAGTTTTTCTAGGTCTGCCTCTTTCTCTCGTGATTTGACTACCCTCCATTTGATCTACTCTCCTTATCACAGAATCTATAGGTCTTCCCAGCACGAACTACGAATTATTCAATTAGAACTGTTACAGCTATTTTGCACTCTAGTATATTAGAAGCATGCCAAACCAATCAGTTTAAGATACGTCGTTACTCATTACTCCTTAGCACTAAAAAAACAACTGGAAGAAATTTCACCAGCAACAATAGAACATACACTTACTAAAGATTAAATTTTCCCAGCATCCCTAATCAAGGTCTTCGTATCTACTTTGTATCAATAAACAAATAAGCAAATGCAATGCCATGCAATGGGAAACAATGGCAGAATTTTGACATCATTCTGCTAGGTTCAAGAGAAAAAGGTTCTGCCAATTTAATATTTTCGAATGTTCATTGAATGCCTAACTCAGCTAAGGTCCCAAACACAAACATCCATTTCAATAAATAGTCCAAATTATAAAAATAAAAACAGATGATCGGCTGACAAATACAGAAATGGTGCTCAAGTCTCTTAGTAATAGTTAATACAATTCAATCTTCTATCATATCACAATACATTGACATACAAATACAACCTACCCCAACTTCCTGATAACATAATGGCGAGAATCTCACATTAGATAAGATATGACCTAGAAATGTGTTTATAGGTTTAAGTTTGGTCCAACCCAAATTCTAAATTTATATCAAACTCGGAGTCTATCCAAGATCTATTGGATCACCCACTACTATTGAGCCACTCATGTTATACTCTAGATGACCAATCCTGGACGTGAGGAGTTAGTATTGAGAGTCTCATTGGATGAGATATGATTGGAAATGTGTTTACTAGTAGGAGATATTTGCCACCTTACAAGCCGGTTTTATAGGGTTGAGTCAGACTCAACCCAAATTCAAAGACAACATAAATTAAGGTCCCGTTTGGATTGGCTTATTTTTGAGCCTATGAAAAGTAGTTTATGCAAATAAATAAGCTTTTATGTTAACTCACAAGTTCTCACAAACAAAAATTGTATCTTCATAAACTACCTTGACATGACAAACTTATGAATAATACATAAAAGCTTATTTATTTGCATAAGCTAAAAAATAAGCTAATCCAAACGGACCCAATAAAACTAGTTTTCAGAACCTAATCCTTACTCTAGCCACCTCTATTTTATTCAACCAAACAAACACATTCAAATCCATAAACCATTCATCACATAAAAAGAAATTATCAAAAATAACATTTTTATTAAAAGATAAACAAAAAGATTTGCGAAACTCACAGTCCAAGGACACAGCGAGTAACATCACGTCCCTTATCAAGACACTTTTCAGGATTCTGATCTTTCTTCTTACATTTCAGAAACTCCAAATTCTCTGAATGACATCTTAACCCAATGTGCTTCGAAGATGCCATCAACACCGCTGATGTTGGGATCGGGTTTCCAGCAGCATCTACAGCACTCGACATGTTCGATTCACTCCTTCACCTGAAAAACAAAACACCAAGAACATCGTTATGTGATTTTTTTGGAGAAAATTTTATGAAAGGGGAAAGGGGGAAAATTGAAAATTTGGGAAAATGGGTTAGGAAAAATGAAAGTGAAATTGAAAATGGAGAATGGATTAACTTGAATTGAATTGCAGTGTGTGATTGATCGGTGTAGGAAAGAAGAGAGATGGTGAAGATTAGGGTAGTGTATGTGTATGCAGCTGAGGTTATTTGATTTTGGTCTAAATGTTAGAACTAACTAAGTGATGTGCAATTTTTTTTTTTTGCTTAATGATAAAAAAAGTGCTTATGAAAGAATTGATTTTGACATTCTCTACTTTTGACATTTTTTTAAAAATATATTTTGTGTTGGTTACCTTATTAAAAATAAACATTACTGCTAAATGCTTTTCAAAAGATTACAAATAATTTGAAACATTTTTTTTCCTATATTTTAAGGATTCAATACGTTTTGATAAAGATTTTTTTTATTTTCATGAATATAATTTAATTGTTGGAGACATTACATTAAATATATAAAAGTTGTGATTCAAACCTCGAACATCGACTTTCTCATCTTAAGAGATGATTTTTATTTTTTTATAAAACTATAAGTGAATAAAAAAAATCAAGAGCTACTCGAGCGTCTTACAACAATCAATCCATAGAAACCCTAGTAAAAGATAAACTTAAAAGAATCACTAAAGCAACAAAAAAGGTGGATACTCCCACCATTGAGAATAGAATAAGGCAAGACTTTGATTATTCTTGGCCAAAGTATTAG